>WLWD01006249.1_pt1 | contig 197588 bp, 140 predicted proteins | sample 6712731 | NCBI WGS metagenome assembly WLWD01 (sample SAMN12718690, study PRJNA576275) | sponge metagenome | isolation source: marine sponge | host: Mycale hentscheli | place: New Zealand: South Island, Marlborough, Capsize Point | collected 2014-11-01
ACAAATGGCGAGCGAGCCTGATGGTTAGGTAACATAAAATGTTACTATGTTTTAGCTTACTTCATGCAAACACTATAATAGCAGTTATGACATTTGATTTCAGCAAACAAATACAAAATCACTCTCTTACCTTATTAATGGTAACTTTTGTAGTATCAAACATCAACCATTCTGATAATCTCAATCGCCAGTAACTCTTGAACAAGCTCTCAGCTACGATAAAAAATAAACCAGTGTTATTATTTGTAATTTTAGCCAACAAATATAGAATTACTACTTACATCATTCTTGAGTATTGATAACTTCTGTAGTATCAAATTGAAGTTACTTTGACCACCTGAATTACCTTGAATTCTTGACAAGCTCTCACCTACAAAAACAAAAGACAATCAATTTTAGCACACAAATACAAAATTACTTTCTTACCTCATTTTCTTGAGCAGTGATAACTTTTGTAGTACCAAATTTGAGCCAATCTGACTATTTGAATTTACCAGTCACTGTTGACTAGCTCTTAGCTACAAAAAAGAAAGGCCAGAGTTAATTTTGCATATTTAGCTAACAAATATAGAATTGCGTACTTATCTCAGCTTCCCTCGAGAAGTAGTAGCTTCTTTAGCATTAATACTACGGCATTCTGACTACCAACGGCTCTTGACAACCAACAACCGGCACTCCGTATCCCCCCATAAAACGGCGAAGTTTTGAAATGAAGTCTGGAAAAGGGTCTTCAATGCCATAGTAACCAGTAGAATCAACTTTTTGTTTCTTGAAAAGCAAGCGTTTTCGCCTGAATTTGCTCTCACTTCTGCGCTTAAGTATAAAGTAAGGCTTGCTTAATGCTGTAGTTTCAGAATAAACTGGGGTCAAGCCTAAAAAGCCGTAGAAAGTTTCCCGCGCGCGCGTTTCAAGATCATACGTACCATCCATACATACATACATAATTATATATATATAACATATACCCGATTTTGCATTATCCACCACTAATAGTATCTCGCTCGCTTCGCTCGCTCGATAACTAGTGGTGCGCTCGAATAGCGCAAATGCATGGCGAGCGAGTAAATATATGAGTATGTATAGGTAAAGATGATTTGTGAAGGAAATAGCTAATTAATAGCAATGATTAGGCATGAAGAGTTAACAATAACAGAATTACCTGAATAAACTTAGAAAGCAGTGGCAAAGAAGCGCAGCTTGACAAAGACTTCACAATTGTTTCAAGAAGAGAGTAGCTATAAACGTTTTTGTTGAAACAAAGTTGCGTAAGGCATTGCAGCAGGATTCTCCATTCTCGTTAATTGAAAAATACTGGAACTGTGAACGCTTTACCTAACTTACGTAATTAGAAGCGCGGGCTAAATTTTTGACGTACGCATACATACCTATATATATACACATCTGAAATCTCAATTGAACACGACTGAGAGTCAGCTTCGCTCGCTTCGCTCGCTCGCTGAATAAACAAACATCCCCGATTTTCAATTGTGTTACCCCTGTAAGTGTCTCACTCGCTACGTTCGCTCGCCAATTATGTAACGCTATAGTCAACGGTTTTGCTACAATTCCGTCAGCGTTTGACCACTGACTAAGTTCCAATAAAGCGACTTACCGTAAAGATTGACATTTAAAAATTGCGGACCGGTACCTGTGCTGGCTTTTAGATCGACGATAAGTTGTGAGCAGAAACTGCTTTTGCAAAGAAAATTTGATGCAACACTTCTACCCTGGCTATGCGCCAAGAAGCTTCTCAGCAAACAGGATTGGCAATCAAGACTATTGATGTGAGTTCATACCATAAGCTGAGTTAGCTACATCAGCTAATTTAGCTAATAATAATAATAATAATAATAATAATGATAACAACAATAATAGTAATAAAATATTTCTAATCATTATTTTGGCTTAGTGTTTTATGTTACAAGTGGCTTACATTCATTTTGTATCTAGTCATCTAGGTGCTAAACAATATCTGACTCATAATATAGGAAACAAGACGCCATTGATGGCCTACCCATTTAATTACACACATCATTCCCAAGATCATTAGATTTAATTAATGCTGAGTGTACAGATGAAATTAAGCTGAGTTATTTACCAGACTATTTTCCTGCGTAGCAGTTTGTAGGTAAAGGGTCTGGCTATTAGAGACTATGCCTGGCCTTCTATTAACTATATCTAATTAATTAATTGTAGCATTATTGACCCTTACGGGTCAGATAGTGCTGCCCCTTAATCATAGTAGTTAGAGCACTAGCAGCTTAATCTTAGCTACAACATAGACTTTTATACTCATTTTGCAACTGTTATTATTTTTATTATTAATATTTATTATTATTATTATTTATTATTATTACTATTACTATTATTATTATTATTGTTATTATTATTTATTATTATTATTATTATTATTATTATTATTACGTTTTATTACTATTATTATTATTATTTTGGCTAGCCCATCGAAAAGAAGCAAAATCTCAAGATACATTTAAATAAACTGGCCTCAAAGTTTACAGTGCATCGTGATGTGTTCATGACAGGCTTGAGCACAAATGACGAGCGACCTTTAAACTACACTATTGTTAAATGATTGATTGTAACTACTAACACTCAAGCTACTAAAATAAAGTCAAGTTTTTAAATTACATATATGCGGTAAAGGGGATTGAATGCCATAGTAACTGCTCCCTGCAACTGTTTGAATTGAAAAAGAAGCAACAAAATTAAGTCAAGTTATGTACAATTTTCTTTGTGATATTCTTAATAGTAGTTGTAACGCATAATACTTTCACACAACTGAACATACCTACGCAAGACTTTCATTCGTGGCTCGTCTAGTGGACAATGAATTTTCAAGTAAATACTGTTGTGTAGGGCTTATAACTGTGACAAATAGCGTATTAACTTACCACCGCCACTAACTCGAATAGAAATGGAGCTCCCATAAGTTTTTGAGTTTTAACTGCACCCGCAAAACAATTCAAAGCTGTAAACAATTCAATTTCTAAGGTGATACGGGTAATGATCGCTAAACCGGAGGATTCTGTTTAGTGAAGTTTGGGACGGGGTCGAACACGGAGCGAACACAAAAATATGCAAGGGTCAAAGTACAAAATGACATATGTACGTCCACACATATATAAACAAACAAACATCCCCGATTTTCAATTGTGCTACCCCTGAGAGTGTCTCGCTCGCTCCGCTCACTCACCAACTATAAGACAACACATCACTAGCCATGCTGGGCCTCCTCATTTTATGAGCAAATAATTGAGAAGAAAGTGATGTGAGCAAGACACTCAAACATCTGACTCAATCAAAAATATATGGTGTGTGTAATCTGTGTGTGTGGTATATTGCCTAATATTAATTAATCAACGGTGTTTGTGACAGTAACTACCATTTTTTAAAAGTTTGTGTGTTTAGGTTGTATTTTTAAGAGGCTATGAAAAAATAAGGGAGGTGTATTTACAAGTTCAGATTTACCACCAGAAAAATTAGCGTATTCCCAAAAGGGACCAAGCCATATACATACATACATACATATATACATACATACATACATACATACATACATACATTCACATACATGCATACATACACACACATACACACACGTCCAGACATTGAGCTCTCCAAGTTTTATTGCCGTAATTTAAAATGTTTCCGATATATGTGACCTAACTGTTCCCTTTCGTAGGCTTATTTGATTCATTTTTAAGAATTTGATCAATATTTTCTTGACGTTTACGTGTGCCGTGTTGTGCCCAGTTTTCCTGTGGACAGTCACATACACACACACACACACACACACACACACACACATACATACATAATTATGTACATACATACATGCGTACTTATGTACATACATACATGAATACATACATACATACATACACACACATTCATGCATACATATACAAATACATACACACATACATGCATACATACGTTTTTACATACATACATACCTACATGCATACACACACACACACACATGTATGTGACTGTCTACCGGAAAACCAGGCATAATGTGGCCCCAATCAATTTTTTTTCACCTATGGGGCATCCAGATATTGAGCTCTCCAAGTTTTATTACCGTAATTTAAAATGTTTCCGATATATTTGACCTAACCGTTCCCTTTCGTAGGCTTATTTAATTAATTTGATCAATATTTTCTTGACGTTTACGTGTGCCGTGTTCTACCCGGAAATTTTTTGACAGTCACATACACACACATACATACACACATACATACATACACACATACATACATACATACTCACATACATACATGCATACATACATATCCAACAAACAGGTGACAGAGTTTCATGCATCAAAGCCCTAAATTTTCTCCCTCTTAACTCTCCCCCTAATTTTATTTTCCTCCAACCCTCCTCCTCCCCCCCCCCCCCCCCTGCCTCCACTTTTTCCCCCAGAATTTATTTTATTTATTTCTTGCAATTGTGTCTGAGCTAATTAACTCAAGCACCTTGAATAAGCTGCGCACAGGCCAATAGTCTTATACCAATTTTGATGTGAAAGTTTTTACAATTCATTCATTTCTTGATGCAACAATCAAGGTATTGAACAGTTAACTATCAAGACATCGCTTCCTTTTGGATGGTGCCTATAAACTTCAATATATAAGGCACATCCTCGTTTAACTTGTGCCTTAAAAAAACTTTTTCTAAATTGCACACAAGCTATTAAAAAAAATACGGATGCTAACCTTATTCTTTCCTATTTCACTTCATGTGAATAAATGAACCTTTCATACATTGTTGATGCAACCTTCTTCATTATAGGACCTTCCATAGCAATTAATCCTGCGCTCCATTTCAAAATCTTTTTCCTATTATTCAACTTGGATCAATGGACAATACTTAACCATTGAAGAATCCATTGCATCATTATATTATCTGTACAAAAGCAAACAGCCAAATCACACACTAATCTTGCTGTACAGTCTTAACTTGCATGTTTATTACTATTAATGCCATAGTTTGAAATAACTTTTAAACTAGTAGCATATGTCAATAAATTTGTTTATTGTCTATCTTAGAACTGGATCAACAACCACAAATAAAGATCAAAGGCAAGTTCACAATCAGTAACCAGAAAGGAATCTGGTGCCTCAAAGATTCTCAAGAAGAGAAAGAGACTAAGAGAACCATCAGGTTATAATGCCTTTGCTAAGGAGTTCCACTTTCGGCAGATTGAAGGTGAGTATGAAGTCTCATCCATTGCAGTGTTGTTGTAATAGAATGTGAAGGTGAGGTACAGGTGTGGATATAATGATGGCTGCAATAGTGCAGTGTGGGAAACGAAATGATAAAGCTTAGTAAATGAAACTCACAGGAAGATGTTCAGCAAAATAGTAGTAAAAAATACATTTAGTCTTTAGTACTGTAATTAGGACTGAAGGGTGTTCTAATGAACTGAACTATAAACACATCAGAAATGATTTGTAATGTATTACTGAGAGGTATGGTCAAGCAACTTCTTTGTGTGTGCATGCACTACTCTTGGATTTTTTCGGATAGCGAATTAATGTTCTACTGTACAATAAGCCACACTAGTGTAAATCTTGATCCATCTTGTTGAACCATGCAATGGTTAGAAAAAGAAAAAGTGTTGGTTTTTTGTTTAGAGTGTTTTGTGGCATTGTAAGAATTGATTTTTTTTTGTGTTTTGACAGATGAATATCTTTTTTATAAACATTCAGTTGAGATGTGATGCATATGCAGAGTGACTCAACAATAACGTAGTTCTTGTATGGCTTCATTGTACCTATCTATCAGTGATTCAGCAAAATCCTATCCAAGTTTTTGTGCAGCATAGCAATGACTTTCGCTTTTCCACATTTATATTAGTGGTGTGCTTGAGCACAAATGGCGAGCGAGCCTTAAACTACACTATTGTTAAATGATTGATTTTAACAACTAACACTCAAGCTACTAAAATAAAGTCGAGTTTTTAAATTACGTATGCGGTAAAGGGGATTCAATGCCATAGTAACCGCTCCATGCAACTGTTTGAATTGAAAAAGAAGCAACAAAATCAAGTCATGTTATTTAAAGTTTTCTTTGTCTTAATAGTAGTTGTAACGCACAATACTTTCACACAACTGAACATACCTACGCAAGACTTACCTTCGTGGTTCGTCTAGTGGACAATGAATTTTCAAGTAAATGCTGTTGAGTAGGGCTTAGCGTATTAACTTACCACCGCCACTAACTCGAATAGAAATGGAGCTCCCATAATTTTTTTAGTTTTAACTGCACCCGCAAAACAATTCAAAGCAGTAAACAATTCAATTTCTAAGGTTATACGGGTAATGGTCGCTAAACCGGAGGATTCTGTTTAGTGAAGTTTGGGACGGGGTCGAACGCGGAGCGAACACAAAAATACGGAGGGTCAAAGTACAAAATGACATACGTACGTCCATATATACAAATGTACACAAACATCCCCGATTTTCAATTGTGTTACCCCTGTAAGTGTCTCGCTCGCGCTCGCTCGCCAAATAACTGGTAAAGGGTTTGTCATCCTGAAAATTGTTCAATTAGTCAGCTGTTTTTAGAGGCACTATTTTACTTAGTTTGTAATCCCATGCTATAGCAAAAGTGCCTTTATACCATTTTTATACTTGACTGCCGAATTGCATTAAGAGTATGTCTAAGAAGCTGCATTTTCCAGTAAAAATGCCGGCACCCGCCAAACATAGCCTGTCACATATAAACATATACCCGATTCGGCATTAAACACCCTAATAGTGTCTAAGTAGGGAATGTGTCCACATCACTACATGTAGCTGTTGCTATATGTGACCGTTGGCACAATGCAGCATTCTTAAACGAGAAAAGATCGATCAATTTCTTAAAAATGTATTAAATTAGCCTACGGAAGGGAATGGTTAGGTCTAATATATCGGGAACGACTTAAGCTACGGCGATAAAACTTTGAGAGCTTAATATCTGGATGCCGACAACTCTGTAAGTACAAAAAAAAATTTTTTATGGGGGCCACATTGTGCCTAGTTTTCCTGTAGACGGTCACATGTGTATTGATCTTGTCCTACCTATTTAGAGCTAAAATATGGGTAACATTAGTGTTACTATGATTCAAGTCAGCGAATATGTATTTTTTTAGTATATTTTCTAGAGAACACGAGAGATTTTTATAGAAATGATTTTTGTCCATACAAAAACACCACCCATTTTAATGAAAGGTGATACACCATAGCCACATATATTATACGAACATATATGGAGCTTTGCGTTGAGTTAGACACACCGGAGTAATACTTGTGCTTTGCCAATCAATATCAGGAGTTCATACAAATTTTTTCGCTGGGGTGGGGGGAAACATATCATACTAATGCATGTGTTAGACCACACCTACAAGTAAATTACGGTGATGAAATATTTTCTGTGGGACCATCTACAGGAAAGCCGGGCACAACATGGCATGTTTAACCGTCTAGAATAGATCAATCGAATTCTTAAAAATGAATTAAATAAGCCTATTGAAGGGAACAATTAGGTCAAATATGTCAGGAACAGCTTAAGCTACTGCGATAAAACTTGGAGAACTTAATATCTGGATGTCGACGACTCTGTAATTTTTTTATAGTGGTTGTGTTGTTCCTGGTTTTTGCTGTAGACGGTCACATATGTAGCAAGACCATCATGAATTATTCATCCAACTTAAAAATAATGGTAATACATTTCTGGGTGGGAGAATTTTTTTATGGTTGGGGGGAACCCTGACTATTTATACTTTTCTACAAGACTTCTTCAGAAGCCACATCTTGAGAAATTGTCCGTCCACTCTATTATTAACCAGGGGAGGCTAAATTAGTAGTTACTCTACTTATTATGAATACGACTGTTAGTTGAATATTATCAGCTATTTACACAAAAAATATGCACATGATCTCAAATTAGGGAGGGGGGGTTCGAACGAAGTGTTGTTATGATGAAGATGATTAACAATTAGTTTATAAATCGCTTAGGAGAACAGGGACTTTCTCACTTGATGTAAATAATCATTAAGTCACTCATAAAGCCATATAGACAAGAAAGCCAAAAAGAATCTGTGTATTGAGACCCCCGTCTCCCTGAAAGAAACTTGCACACACAAATGAACACGCACACACACAAACACACACACACACAAACAAACACACATGCACGCAAACTAACATAAAAGCACACACTCACACAAAAACATGTACTACACGAACACACACAAAAACACATGCATATATCACACCTAAGCTAAGGATGTGCTCCATCTAGGAAGTGAGCACCTAGTTAAGTTTTCAAATTTTGTGGTTCAGTACGAAATGTTATTCACAATTACATAACAATCACATATAGTTAGTACAAACATTCAAGAAACATCTCTAGCAGTGATAATGATATTTTTTATTAACAAAAGGGTCTTTTAACAAACTTCAGTACTGTCTAGATGTTTTGATGACAACCAGTAAATTGAGAATACTTATATCACTTGATTAATTATGATCTACTTTACTACTATGATTTAGTGTTTGAGATAGCACACTATATAATTGCTACCTTATTCTGTATTGAAATTGTAGATCTCAAAGGAAAGAGTTTGGGAGACAAATTGAAAATGATGGCAGAGCATTGGCGAAGTTTGTAAGCGGAAGATAAAGCTAAGTACATGTCATCAGTAGGGTCTGATAGTGAAGACAGTGACGAAGAACTCTCTGCAGCTGACAAGAAAAGGGTAGCCATAAGGGTTGCATTTTTTTTTTGGTGTTATCCACTTTGAATCACTATACATGACTTAATACACACAAACATGGTATTGTTTCAATAACATCCTGAGTTAACCATAAGGTGCTAATGAAGTCATGACATAAAAGAAAAGGGTGGAAAATCAAGTTACTTTGGTTCAGCTGCACACTCCAATGACAGTCTTAGCAGTTGCATTGCCACTGAGAACAGCTTAGTGAGTATCTGGAGGAATTTACCATGCCAAATTTAAAAACCAAGGAACTTCTCAGCTAGATGGACAAAGAGCTGGAGCCAATCACTCAAGAAATATAATGGTCGCCAGTAAGAAAGGGAGATGGAATTTTCTCTGGCCATCTCATCTGCACATGCAACCTTAAGCTATATGCCCCTGTAGGATGTGCTGGACAGTTGGTGTCCCAAACATGAGGATGACTCAATCTCCAAGGCACGAAGGTAAACTCACCTGGTCTTTTGTCAAAAGACCAAGTGGTTTGAGGGAACTCCAGATGCCAAGAGGAAGGGGTGGATGCTGTCATTGATGGTGGCATTTCTTCCTTCACAGGTCCCCCAGTCATAGCAGGGCTATATGTATTTTTGTAATTTTTTAACTTTGTTGTATCTGGTGCTTAGAAAAGGAGGTGAGGGAAGGAAAGAGTGTTTCTTTTGGATTCAGCACTGTATCTATTAAACTATGTAAGAATCCTACTAACTCATGTGATTCTCAACAGGAGCCTTCTATTCTTTTAAAAATCATACTATTCATCATGGGACAGTAATAGAGAGAACTTTGCCAACCTTGTATAGTCTCTCTTTGCTAACTGGTTGGTTTTCAGATAAAAGATCCATGCTTGGTTGTTCAAATTAATCATACTGCACCGCTCACTACCAAACAATACACAGTTTGCAATTTGCTAATATAAAAATCGCACTTTACATGGGGTTGTGCATGCACTGTAAAGAGCTAGAGAGTGTAGATTACGCGTTCATCATCTAGCTTCCACTAGGTGAACGAAGCTGCATAAGACTATGTTTTAACACAAGAGTGCAGGTGGGCTGTGTGTGTGTATGTATTACACAGATAATTAAAACTCGGGTCCCTTCTGATCTATCTCAATTCTGAATGACAAAATTCTGCACAATTGCTAATAGCTTCACGGGTATTTTCCCCCCCACAAAATGAAGCTGAAATAAGTAGTGGCAGCTGAGGGTTAGAGAGCCCCCCTCCCCCCACACTTTTTTCTACTGTCTATTCACTAGTATTATAGCGCATTATGGTTATTTTGCTTTGTGACCATAGCATGTAAAAGAGCAAAATCTTCATGAATATTATTTTAGCTCATGATCATTGTATGTTTGATTCAAAGTATTGGTAGTAATCGATGCACTATTTTGAGCACCCCCACTTTGCTGGGTCCTCAGCTGCCCCTGTAGTATATAATAGACTGAAATATTTTGCAAAATGAAAATAGATTTATGAATCCTCTTCATCTAAGTCAGAATCTGAGTCAGATGCAAAAATGTCAACAGCATTTGAAACTGGATCTGATGGTGATAAATAAAAATCAAATGACTGATTGTCACAACTAAAGAGTTCTAGAAGAGGTAAAGCAACAGTGTGGTACTTGCTAACAGTCTTTGAAAAGTTGAGGAGTGAAGCTTCACATTGCAGTAGTTTCCTTTTCAACAGATGAACACAACCGGTACGAAACGATGCCGAGTATACTTCTGTCTCTGATACAGAAGAAAGATGGTGCTGTATCAGCGAATGCTCTTCCTTCAAGCATCTCTCAATAGCTTTTAACTCATTCATAACTGTTTCTTCCTCCTCAGTGGCTCTTCTGATTAAATTCACTTCCCAGACTACTTTTACCCACAGACTTATGGATACATCTGAAGCTGGTTCTGACAGAAGAGATGACATTTCTAAAGAAGACAATTCCTCTAAGTTCTTGACAATATCGAAGCTAAGGCAACGAGGCAAAGAATACACATTCCCCTCCAGTGCATCTGGACGCATGCTGTTGTAGCGAGAAATAGCACGTTTCAGAGTACTTGCGGTTGATGTGATCTTCTTTGCTAAACGTGAAGCGATAGACTGGCCATCTATATATTTTTTTAAATTTTTATTTACAAAATGTTAAATACATCCAAAAAGTCAATAATACTATAATTTACCTGCATATCGAGATTTTGTCGACAGCAAGTATCTTCGTTCTCGGGCCACCACAAGTATATCTTGAAATTGCTTATGACGTCCGTAGCCTGTAATGAACACCAACCACGAATTATCCAACACATTATTCAATGTCCACACTCTACTACTCAACATCTACACTGGCATAGAGACATCAATTTTTAATCATGTAATACAAGCCTTCCTACTACAGACTCTTTGATTGCAACCACCCTGTAACGATAGTGATGTGTACTATTTAGAATAATGGACTACATGTATTTCACTGTTTCATGGCCATGCACATAATTTGGTGAGCAATTGTGACACTCATATCTAAAAAATCTGTACTTGCTTGCTTGTGTTTAAGTTATTAGCCATCAGCGCACATGCGCCTGAGGGTTACGGTAGTCACTTTGTCATTCACTCTGTTAACTGCAGATCCCGAAGATGGCTGCTTACCAGGCTCTATAAAACAATGCACAGGTAGAGAACTCGACAAAGTAAGTCCCTTTAACGTGCCAGAATTTTTGTTTTCGGCTTTATTCTCCAGAAACAGCCGGCTGAATTCTAGACTTGCGATCATTACCAGTTTAGTAGCGGTTACGCCCTTTTTATTGGCCCTAGCTGGTCACTAGCTTCATTTTATAAATTTTTTTCTTCATAAGCATGCTAGCTAACTAGCACTGAGGATTTGCACATTAGTGCTCTAGTTGAAGTATAAAGACTAATATAAATGGCAACCATTGCTTGGGTGCAATACTGATGATCCATACCAAACACTACGGATTGCATGAAATAGAAGTTCACCATTGAACAAGAGGTGCACTCCAACAAACACAGAGACAAAATGAAGAAATTAGGTGCACATCTCAAAAAAAAAAACATAATAAGAAAAGAATTCATTGCCTAGTCTTCCTAATCACAGAGTTGTGCCAATCAGCCAAGTACTATTGCAAGGGTTTGGATCAGAAAAGTATGAGCAGTAGAAGGCTACTAACGCCATGTGATGGTTATAGCTACATCCCTAAATCACTGCTAGAGTAAATATGGGGAATAATCTGCAAAAACCACCCAATATAGAGTAGTACTAATATGTTTTATGACAAACAAAGCAACCATCATATTGGTTAGGAAAGTAGCTTTATACTTGGAGATCGTGACAACAAGACATCATGTTGTTTTTCAGCCAGTTGTTCTACCGTTGCATCTGTCAGAGTGCCTACATGTTCATTCCACATATCAAAACACATGAAAGTATTAGACAATGCAGTAAAAAACCTTACCATTAGAAGTCATCAGGTTTGATAATTCCTTCTGTGATTTGCATTTGACTTCCTTTCCAAGTAGCACTCCTGCTGTTTAACTTCAACAACAATTGATTCATCAATGTGACACTTCTGCTGGTTGTTCAGTGAGGTCCCAACAGCAGCTGCTCCATCAACTTGACACTCTTTTTGGTTGTCTTGGAAGGTCACAACCGGCTTTTCTTCGTTAACAACAGCGTCCAGAATAAGTTCATCATCATGGTCATTCATTCTGCAGCATATTTGATCAGCACTACCTGCTGAGGTGCCAGTAGCTTTGTTGCTGGCCATTGAGCACTTGTTGTCCTGGTCCACTTCCCAATCTTCTACATATTCTAGGGTGTTGCTACTTGGAAGTGGTCTCTTATCTCGGCTTTCTGTCATACTGGACACAGAGTTTGTCAAATTCATCATGACTCTAACATTGGAGCATCCATATGAACGTTGGACTGATGGAGCTGTGATATGGTAGTCATTCAGAGATGAGCTGGCATCACTTTCAGTGTCAGTATCTTCAGTTATCAACTCATCATTGCTGTTGCTGCACCAGTCAAACTCATCATCCTCATCAAACTGTTGGTCCCCACCAGATAATTCGTCATCATCAAAGTGCTCATCCTCGTCAAATTGTTCATCCTCATCAAATTGTTCATCCTCGTCAAATTGTTCATCCTCGTCAAATTGTTCATCCTCGTCAAAATTTTCATCCTCGTCAAATTGTTCGTCGTCAAATTGTCCGTCCTCGTCAAATTGTCCGTCCTCATCAAATTGTCCGTCCTCGTCAAATTGTCCATCCTCGTCAAATTGTTCGTCCTCATCAAATTGTTCGTACTTGTCAAATTGATCATCCTTGTCAAATTGTTTGTCCTCATTGAATTGTTCATCCTCTTCAATATCTTTGTTCTCATCAAATTGATAATCCTCATCGAATTCTTCATTTTCCTTGCCTTGTTGTTCCTCATAAAATTGTTGATCCTCCTCAAATTGTTCATTTACGCCAAATTGATTGGCCTTGTCAATTTGCTTGTCCTCATCAAATGGTTGCTTGTCTTCATTCAGTTTTCCATCTTCCTCAACTATTTCATCATCCCACATAGCTTCCAGAGACCTATTCATTTCGTTGTCGATCTTGCCCACAGTGTTGTTGAAGTCTTTTCTACTATACTTCAAGCGAGGAGGAGATCTGGGAGGTGTAGCTGCACGTGACATTTTGAAATTGTTGCCAAAATTGTCCCCGTCCACGTCTTTGTCAGACTCTATCCTCGGACAACTTGTCAATATTTGCTGGTTGTACATGTCATTGCCATTGAGCTCTTTTACAAACTCATTGAGATCACTTCGGTGACATTCAGGTCTTCGTGCTGCACTTTCTTCATACGCTTCATTAACTGCGAGGCAGAAGAAGTCTCTGGTGCTCTAGAGGCAGAAGGAGGCTTAGAATGCTTCACCAGATACGGAAAAGGATCGGGAAAAGAAGGTTCTGTTTGTACACGAGCCTTTTGGCATGATGAGGTTCTCCACTGCTGGTCACTGTGCAGCAAACCGTTGCGATACTCTTCCTTTACCACTTCGTCATATTCCCAATCACCTTCATTTTCCACATACCTTATCCTATAAGAGTGGTCAGGATGTGTGGAAGGCATATCGTGATAGACTGACAATGGACGTGCCCAGGTAGTCTCCAGGATTTCTTGCTTGTTTCTACTTGAAGACTTTCTCTGTAGCTCATAACTAGCCATAGTATGAGACTTCACCTCCTTGGTAGGGTCAACCAACTCCAAACAGCTCGAAAACGGAGCTGGAAGATTCCTGAGCGGGATGGGATCCCAGCTTGCTGTAGTCGAAATATTGGGCGGATAGGAATTATTTATGCCGTCCTTCAAAATCGTGGATGTTGAGAGCTGGCTGTCAAACACTCCAGCATTTTCCATTACACCCGCGAGCAATTTCGGTTCCACTCCGTCCGTACACTCCCGTAAATAAGAGGCGGGTGGTGGAGTTGAAGGTCTAATAGGATAGGAATTGCTAAGAAGCCCAGGAGTTCTACAGATAGCAGGAGAGAAATCTAGGTCCGTACAATGGGGAAAGGCATTCTCCAGCGATTTTTGGCCAGTTGGAGACTGTTCACCAAACAACCAGTCATTCCAATTGTCTTTTTCGTTCCCGCGTTGGCATATTTCCTTTCCTCACGGATGTCGGAGTTATTCGTGAGATGTTGAGGTGAAGGATTTTCACCTAAAGGAGAGGCAAAGTAGGCCTGTGGTGTAGCCCAATTAGCGTGAAATATAGTGTCTGTCTCCACTCTTCCGCTCCACACACTATTCACGAGACCTGTTCCAGCGCTATTAAATCCGTACCTTGACTCAGGAGTAGGGGTACTCGTCTTCCATTCAGTGGTACCCATTTGGTTTTGAGTATTCATTTTTCACAATCCAAAAAGAAATTTCAGTAAGTCCAGTGGCGTCACACCACCCTCAAAAGAACGCTGTATTGTAACAGCTCTGAGGAGAAAAACAGTGGGCGAAGGTCTGGTGGCTCAAGAACTAGAAGACAAACCCAGGTCATTTCTATTGGGGTTGCAGTTTCTGAGTCCTGATTTTTTAATTTTCGTTTATATACAGGTAGAAAATCGACCGCTGCGCAAGCATGTCAGGTGCAGCAATAAATCAACAGTTCAGTAATTCAAGGAATTACATTAAGTAGGGGTGAGGTGACACAAAATTGAGTTGGGTAAGAAAGAGTGGAGTTTGGAAACTGATCAAGATAATGAGGTATTACGGTATTAATAGTTTTTTATCTTGCCTTGATCCTGGCACTCTTGCAGTGAGGGTGTAGCTCACGGTGGTTCAGGAGCTTGGGTTGACAGATTACTATTGGATGGTAATGGTATTGGTTGTCTGCCATAGTCTCGTCTGACCCAGATAGAGAGGAACTTCAGAAAAATGCAACAATAAAATCAGCAGCCTTTGATATGTTCTTTTTGTGTAAGGGGGACATTATTCACTGCAGGTGGGACTATATTTCTCTAGGTGCCCTTTGACAGTTGGAGCTTAAGGTGGAATTGTACAAAGCTTAATTTCAAGAAACTGCTGAGACTGAACAAAAATGAACGGAAAATGTATAGCCACATAAATAGTGAGTCTGGGCATGCTTGCATAAATGATAAGTTCCTATGGTAATGTTGAAAGTGGATCAGCCAATGATAATATGTTACATATGTGTGTTTGTATAATGTTAAGTGAAAATGTGTGCATGAATAAGTTAAATGTTAGGTCATATGCCAAAAGTGATGGAAGCAATAGCAGTATTTTTGATGATATAATTAAGCAAACCATTTACCCTAATTACAAACAAATTCTCTTTCCTGATCTATTGTTATATTTGCCTTACAACAGCCATGTCTAGTAAGATATTCAAATAAACTCCTGCCACTCTTCACAGCATTTTGTCAGAATATGGTGTAGCTTTTTCAAGCCATTCAAAAAAGAAACAGGAAACCATCATGCTCTATTTATTCTCTCTTGATGTTACTGGAAGTGGAGTAAAAATAATTCTTTTTGCTAATCAGGTCAGTGATGAGTTGTGAACATACAGGTAGAAAGCCAAGTGCTTCTCACCTTCATAGTATCCAACAAGAGTAGCTACTAAACATTGCCAGGAAAAAAATATGATTGAAGAAAGAGTGTTAGGCAGGGAAAAAAACAACAACAACAAACGCTGCAAAATTATAAACTGCTTCTAATAGATGCCTTATCACCTTACTAGCTATAGCATATGCAAGGTGCACAGAGCTGCACAAATTTTAAACTGCTTCTTGTCCTGAATGGGGAGGGGGGTTTCCACCACCCTATAAATCCCTTTACCCGACTGAACAAGGTGATATATAATAATATGGTTACTAACCACTTGGGAATACTGTAGGTGACTGTTAAGAGACAAAGGGACATTAGAAATGCAATTTGGTAATGTACTCATAATGATTTAATTACAGTGCCATGCAGTTTTCATTAAAAAAAATTATAGCAAATAGAATTCTGTAAAATTCACAAAATTTATAATGTAAACTGTGGCATGCCTTTTTATTTAAGTCTTTAGGAAACTTATCAGAAGTTTGGCTAAGGAGCAAGATATTTTTGTTGCTTTGCCTATTGATTATAACAATTAACTATAGCTATATGCTATGCTACTTATGTCTTTGACAAACAAATAGGTGAATGATGCAGCCAAAATCAATAATAGAGTACCAGCATCCTCTCAGCATTGTTTTGCATAAGACCCTTTTCTCACTGTTACCGGTTAAAAATATAAAGCACAAAACCACAACAAAAACTGGCCAATAAGCTATTAATTACGCATATTTTTTTATCCAGCTACAATTAAACAGTCTTTTTTGCACACTGAGTGCTCAGCTTTCGATCCTCTATCCAGGCCTTACACGGAGCGTTTTTATATAAAAAAAAAATAAAAAAATCAGGACTCAGAAATTGTAATAGCAATGATAATAACCTAGATACAGCGTGCTTTTGAGGGTGGTGGGACGCCACTGGACTTACTGGAATTTGTGAAACTTTGCTTCTGTATCAGCTTATCTTTTTGGATTGTGAAAAATGAATACTCAAACCCAAATGGGTGCCATTGGATGGAGGACGAGTACCCCTACTCCTGAGTCGAGGCATGGATTGAATAGCGCTCAAACAGGGCTCGTGAATAGTGTGTGGAGCGGAAGAGTGGACAGGAACAGTACCTATCACGCTAATTGGGCTACACCACAGGCCTACTTTGCCTCTCCTTTAGGTGAAAGTCCTTCACCTCAACATCTCACGAATTACTCCGACACCCGTGAGGAAAGGAAATATGCCAACGGGGGGAACGAAAAAGACAATTGGAATGACTGGTTGTTTGGTGAACAGTCTGGCCCAAAATCACAGGAGAATGCTTTTCCCGATTGTACGAGCCAAGATATCTCTCCTACTCTCTGTAGAACTCCTGAGCTTCTTAGCAATTCCTATTCTTTCAGACCCTCAACTCCACCACCCGCCTCTTATTTAGGGGAGTGTACGGACGGAGTGGGGCACTTGCGCCGCGGTGTGAGAGAACCGAAATTGCTTGCGGGTGTAGTGGAAAATGCTGAAGTGTTTGACAGCCAGCTCTCAACACCCACGATTTTCAAGGACGGTGTAAATAATTCCTATCCGCCGAATACTTGGGATCCCATACCGCTCAGGAATTCTCCAGCTCCATTTTCCAGCTGTTTGGAGTTGGCTGAACCTACCAAGGAGGTGAAGTCTCATACTATGGCTAGTTGTGAGCTACTGAGAAAGTCTTCAGGTAGAAACAATCAAGGAATCCTGGAGACGATTTGGGCGCATCCATTGTCAGTCTATCACGATATGCCTTCCACACATCCTGACCACTCTTATAGGATGAGGTATGTGGAAAAAGACAACAATGAAGGTGATTGGGAATATGATGAAGTGATAAAGGAAGAGTATCGCAATAGTTTGCTGCACAGTGACCAGAAGTGGAGAACCTCATCATGCCAAAAGGCTCGTGTAAAACAGAACCTTCTTTTCCCGCCCTTTTCTGTATCTGGTGAAGCATTCTAAGCCTCCTTCTGCCTCTAGAGCTCCAGAGACTTCTTCTGCCTCGCAGTTAATGAAGTGTATGAAGGAAGTGCAGCACGAAGACCTGAATGTCACCGTAGTGATCAACGAATTTGTAAAAGAGCTCAATGGCAATGACATGTACAACCAGCAAATATTGACAAGTTGTTCGAGGATAGAGTCTAACAAAGATATGAACAGGGACAATTTTGGCAACAATTTCAAATTGTCACGTGCAACTACACCTCCCAGATCTCCTCCTCACTTGAAGTATAGTAGAAAAGACTTCAACAACACTGTGGGCAAGATCAACAACGAAATGAATAGGTCTCTAGAAGTTATGTGGGATGATGAAATAGTTGAGGAAGATGGAAAACCGAATGAAGACAAGCAACAATTTGAAGAGGACAGGCAATTTGATGAGGACAAGCAAATTGACAAGGCCAATCAATTTGGCGTAAATGAACAATTTGAGGAGGATCAACAATTTTATGGGGAACAGCAATGTGAGGAAGATGAAGAATTCGGTGAGGATTATCAATTTGACGAGAACAAAGATATTGAAGATGATGAACAATTCAACGAGGACAAACAATTTGAAGAGGATGAACAATTTGAAGAGGATGAACAATTTGAAGAGTACGAACAATTTGATGAGGACGAACAATTTGACGATGAGGAACAATTTGATGAGGACGAACAATTTGACGATGAGGAACAATTTGATGAGGACGTACAATTTGAAGAGGACGAACAATTTGACGAGGACGAGCAATTTGACGAGGACGAACAATTTGACAAGGACGAACAATTTGATGATGACGAACTATTTGATGGGGACCAACAGTTTGATGAGGATGATGAGTTTGACTGGTGCAGCAACAGCAATGATGAGTTGATAACTGGAGATACTGACACTGAAAGTGATACCAGCTCATCTCTGAGTGACTGCCATATCCTAGTTCCATCAGTCCAACGTTCATATGGATGCTCCAATTTGTAGAGAACTGGTACAGTGTGGCTGTGTAAAGGGTCGATGCAAATGCAAGAAAGCTGATTTGCAAAGCACTGCCCTATGCTTTTGTGGTTGAATTTGTTCTGACTGAATCATATTTTCAAGTTCCATGTATTCTTTAGACTATATGCATATTTACATGGTAGGTACTCTTTTCAATGATTGTTATTAAATAATTTGAAAAGGTAGCCATTTTTTTACACGTTACATCTGAGCCTATAGCCAAAACTTATTCTTACATCATATCCTAGCACTACACAAAGTTTCATGCTTTTACCATTAATAGCAATATTATTGCACACATTTATTGAACTAGAGAAAGTAATATTAAAAAGCATTAAGCTATTCTCGGTAGTTTCACCTTGTGTTTTTTTAGTGCTAAGCTTTCTGCACTGTTTTCTTGTTACAATACTTGTTGACACACTTATTTCAAGGCTAACTGTTACATCTCAGCATGAAGAACATCTTCGTTCTGATTACTTGCCCTCACAATTCTCTCTGCCGAAGTTTGAGATTTCTTTGAACAAAAAATATCTGTCTTCCATGGTGTATGTTCAGACTTAATTTAATGAATCTGCACGCTTTGGGGCCACCCAAGATGCCTCAAGGGTAAACCACACACTAACAGTACTATATCTTGGTATTGCATTGTATTTTAACAGTATATTACAGTGCTAGCTAAAGCTTAAACTTTGATATCTTGGCATGGAACTCTGTATTACCATAAGATACTGTGAATTAAATCTTAGTTTAAGATAAATATTCTTTTTTCAAAGCAATGTTACTGCATAAAATTAGTACAATAATTCCAAAACTTGACTTTGTCTCCATAAATTCCTGGAAAAAATAAAATGTGACAGTAATTTATAATATTATCTAATGCAAAAATACTTACAATAATTGAATTAATCTTCACTTGATGAAGATAGGCAGCAAATTAGGCTTTTCAGAGCTGACAACCTTTGCTTAGCTCTTTGAAGTCTCGTTCTCCATTTTTTGTTAGGATGTTTCTAAAAAATGCCAAAATATAATAAGTAACATAATTGAAACATTTGAATAAACGTGCTTTCTCTCATTTACCTTGTGACGTTTATCCTTGTGTGACACGGATTGGTCTCCTCACAATCTCCAGATAGTCTATCAGACTGCCTGACATGACACTCTGATTGATTGTCCACAGAAGTCACATCTGTTGCTTCGTCCAAGTGACACTTTTGCAAGTCGTCCACTGAGGTCCCAACCACAGCACCATCATCAACTTGACACTCCTGTTGGTTGTCTTCCTGAGAGGTCACAACAGTCTTTGCTTCATTAACAACAGCATCTTCACTTGAGTTGATTCTTGAATTGTCCAGAATAAGCTCATCATCATGGTCATTTATTCTGCAGCATACTTGATCAGCACTATTTGCTGAGGTTCCAGTAGCTTTGTTGCTGGCCGTTGAGCACTTGTTGTCCTGGTCCACTTCCCAATCTTCTACATGTTCCAGGGTGTTGCTACTTGGAAGTGGTCTCTCATCTCGGCTTTCTGTCATGCTGGACACAGAGTTTGTCAAATTCATCATGACTCTAACATTGGAGCATCCATATGAACGTTGGACTGATGGAACTAGGATATGGCAGTCACTCAGAGATGAGCTGGTATCACTTTCAGTGTCAGTATCTCCAGTTATCATCATTGCTGTTGCTGCACCAGTCAAACTCATCATCCTCATCAAACTGTTGGCCCCCATCAAATAGTTCGTCATCATCAAATTGTTCGTCCTTGTCAAATTGTTCGTCCTCGTCAAATTGCTCGTCCTCGTCAAATTGTTCGTCCTCTTCAAATTGTACGTCCTCATCAAATTGTTCCTCATTGTCAAATTGTTCGTCCTCATCAAATTGTTCCTCATCGTCAAATTGTTCGTCCTCATCAAATTGTTCGTACTCTTCAAATTGTTCATCCTCTTCAAATTGTTCATCCTCAGAGTTTTTTTTCAAAAGATTAGGAGGAGCCATCGATTAAAGCAAAGTTCAAGAGAAAGTTTATCCTGAAGTACAGAGATAGTGACTGCACTATACATAGTAGCCACACTGTAAATGATATTTAGCTTACTGTAGTCTCGTGCAGCTTTTATAAAGCTGGCCTACTATTAGTGTGTGAACCGTGCTATTCGTTGCACGAACAACGCGATTAAAATAACACGAGGCAAATCCGAGTCCTATTTCAATAGCTTTGCGAGCCTACTGTCCCTTAATAGAACAGGTTACCCGTGTTATCACTCGCTAGTAGTAGGCCAGTGTGTTTTTTTAAATCATTTACGGTGCATGTAGCTACACTAGATAGTGCACTATCTGTATATTTGAGGTTTAACTTTCTCAGACACTTCCGACGGCTCCCTTTCTAATCTGTTGGGAAAAAATCCGTTGCTTGTGCTATTAATATCGAATCGCACGCCTGCCGGTGCTATTACTCTTACTAAAGTGCATTACCTTACACTTTATAAAGAATAGATGTAACGTAGCAAGCTTTACTGATGCCGATATGAGAGCGAAATTTTGTATTGAAGGAGCTGAATGTTTATTAGGTCACTTGGACTCAGACTAGGCCAGAAACAGCAAATAATTCAAGCTCAGGTTCAGCACGATTGAACAGATGACTATAATTCCAGAAGTTATATGTGGGGTGTGGCTAAAATATTTACTTCCGGTCACTCTAAAGGGGGGTTCGACCGAACCCCTCGAACCCCCCCTGGCTACGGGTATGATTCTTCAATAGTCTGAAGTGTTGGCCTAGTCATTATGGCACAGAAAGCTGGAGTAACATCTTGGTATACTTTCCAGGTGTCCCATGCAGTCATTTTGCCTCTGCCTCCAAAGAAAGACACTGTATCACATCCAGTGACAGCATGAAACATGGGTAGTGCAACATATTTATCAGGACTAAGTGCCTGGGCTATTTCATGGGCAGCAAAAAATCTGAAAATCGTTCCAACTCCAAAGAAAATGCATAATTCTGCAAGATTTAGTCATTGAAACAGATGCTATTTTTAAATGTAGAAATATTCTACAGTCTGCTTTAAAGGAACTAGACCTGTGCTATCTAGTCTTAATAAAGATTGATCTCATTATTGTTACATTTGGTTTTGCTCAAAAAACTTTCATGCTAACAATGAAAGAGAAATATCACTTTTGCCTTGTAATTTAGTTGGAGACACACTTAACCAGTTCTGAGTGTGCTTCTCATTCTCACCGCGTGCTCAGCGGCGGTAGATTTTCTACAGGGTCTTACACAAAGCGTTTTTATAAAACAAAGATTAAAAAATCAGGACTCAGAAATTGCACCACCAATAGTAATAACCTGGATATACAGCGTTCTTTTGAGGGTGGTGCGACGCCACTAGACTTACTGAAATTTGTGTAGTTTCCCATATTTATAATCGGTTTATCTTTTTGGATTGTGAAAAATGAATACTCAAAATCAAATGGGTGCCACTGGATGGAGGACGAGTACCACTACTCCTGAGTCAAGGTACGGATTGAATAGCGCTGAAACAGGTCTCGTGAATAGTGTGTGGAGCGGAAGAGTGGAGGCGGACACTAATTGGGCTACACCACAAGCCTACTCTGCCTCTCCTTTAGGTGATAATACTTCACCTCAACATCTCAGGAACTACTCAGATATCCGTGAGGAAAGGAAATATGCCAACGCGGGGAACGAGAAAGACAATTGGAATGACTGGTTGTTTGGTGAACAGTTTTCGACTGGCCAAAAATCGCTGGAGAATACCTTTCCCGATTGTACGAGCCAAGATATCTCTCCTACTCTCTGTAGAACTCCCGGGATACTTAGCGATTCCTATCCTGTTAGACCTTTAACTCCACCACCAGTCTCTTATTTACGGGAGTGTACCGACGGAGTGGGTCACTTGCGCCGCGGTGAGCGGGAACCGAAATTGCTCGCGGGTGTAGTGGAAAATGCTGAAGTGTTTGACAGCCAGCTCTCAACACCCACGATTTTCAAGGACGGAGTAAATAATTCCTATCCGCCGAATACTTGGGCTACAGCAAGCTGGGATCTCATCCCGCTCAGGAATCCTCCAGCTTCATTTTCCAGCTGTTTGGAGTTGGCTAACCCTGCCAAGGAGGTGAAGTCTCATACTATGGCTAGTTGTGAGCTACTGAGAAAGTCTTCAGGTTGTAACAATCAAGGAATCCTGGAGACTAGCTGGGTGCATCCATTGTCAGTCTATCACGATATGCCTTCCACATATCCTGGGATGAAGTATGTGGAAAAAGACAACAATGAAGGTGGTTGGAAATATGATGAAGTGATAAAGGAGGAGCATCGCAATGGTTTGCTGCACAGTGACCAGCAGTGGAGAACCTCATCATGCCAAAAGGCTCGTGTACAAACAGAACCTTCTCTTCCTGATCCTTTTCCGTATCTGGTGAAGCATTCTAAGCCTCCTTCTGCCTCTAGAGCTCCAGAGACTTCTTCTGCCTCGCAGTTAATGAAGTGTATGAAGGAAGTGCAGCACGAAGACCTGAATGTCACCGAAGTGATCAATGAGTTTGTAAAAGAGCTCAATGGCAATGACATGTACGACCAGCAAATATTGACAAGTTGTCCGAGGATAGAGTCTGACAAAGACGTGGACGGGGACAATTTTGGCAACAATTTCAAATTGCCACGTGCAGCTACACCTCCAAGATCTCCTCCTCATTTGAAGTATAGTAGAAAAGACTTCAACAACACTGTGGGCAAGATCGACAACGAAATGAATAGGTCTCTCGAAGCTATGTGGGATGATGAAATAGTTGAGGAAGATGGAAAACTGAATGAAGACAAGCAACAATTTTATGAGGACAAGCAAATTGACAAGGCTGATCTATTTGGCATAAATGAACAATTTGAGGAGGATCAACAATTTTATGGGGAACAGCAATGTGAGGAAGATGAAGAATTTGATGAGGATTATCAATTTGACGAGAACAAAGATATTGAAGATGATGAACAATTCAACGAGGATGAACAATTTGAAGAGGATGAACAATTTGAAGAGGACGAACAATTTGAAGAGGACGAACAATTTGATGAGGATGAACAATTTGATGAGGACGAACAATTTGACAAGGACGAACAATTTGACGAGGACGAACAATTTGACGAGGACGAACAATTTGATGATGACGAACAGTTTGACGAGGACAAGCAATTCGACGATGACGAACTATCTGATGGGGACCAACAGTTTGATGAGGATGATGAGTTTGACTGGTGCAGCAACAGCAATGATGAGTTGATAACTGGAGATACTGACACTGAAAGTGATACCAGCTCATCTCTGAGTGACTACCATATCCTAGTTCCATCAGTCCAACGTTCATATGGATGCTCTGATGTTAGAGTCATGATGAATTTGACAAATTCTGTGTCCAGTATGACAGAAATCCGAGATGAGAGGCCACTTCCAAGTAGCAACACCCCGGAACATGTAGACGATTGGGAAGTGGACAAGGACAACAAGTGCTCAATGGCCAGCAACAAAGCTACTGGTTCCCTCTATTCAGCAGACAGGATAAACAATCGTGACAACGAGTTTGTTATGGACAATTCAGGAATCAACTTAAGCAAAGCTACTGTTGATGAAACTTGGACTGTTGTGACCACATTAGACAACCAACGGGAGTGTCAAGTTAATGAATCAATGATTGTTGTAGACAACCAGCAGGAGTTTCATGTTGATAAAACAATGGTTGTTGGGAACTCTGTGGAAAACCAGCAGGAGTGTGACATAGATGAATCAGCGGTAGTTATGACACCTATGGACAATCAGTTAGAATGTCACGCTAGGCAGTCTGAGAGAATATCTGGAGTTCTTGAGGAGACCAATTGTAATGTGTCACCCAAGGTAAGTGAAAGAAAACACTTGTTCAAATCTGGTTCAATTTAGTTATTTATATTATTTTGGCATATTTTTAGAAACGTAATAACTACAAATGGAGAGCAAGACTTCAAAGAGCTAAGCAAAGGCTGTCAGCTCTGAAAAGCCTAATTTGCTGCCTATCTTCATCAAGTGAAGATTAATTCAATTATTGTGAGTTTTTTCTGTTTTTTGTTATTTTTTGTTATAGATATCATAATTCACTGATGTAATTAATTTTTCCAGGAATTTATCAGGACAAAGATCATATTTTGGACTTAATTATATGATAATTTTGTACAGTTGCATTTTTTGAAATAAAAATATTTAAAAATTTGATACAGTATTCAGCAACATCTTGCAGTAGAGAGTTTAAGTACTTCATGTAGTTACGACACTGGGATTAAATGGAAATTATCACTTCACAATTTCTTTCTCAGCCTTCTTTTACTCATTAGATGTATTCTCTCATTTTCACAGGCTTTTTTTAAACAATACAGAATTAAAAATATTTGGTTACCACCAGGAATCGAATCCAGGACCGCTTGTATAGCGCACAAGCGCTCTGCCACTGAGCTAGCTACGACAAAACCACCCAGTGAACAAAATTCGATTCCCTGTAGCGACCAAATATTTTTAATTCTGTATTGTTTAAAAAAAAAGCCTGTGAAAGAGAGAGAATACATCTAACGAAGGCTGGGAAAGAAATTGTGAAGTGATAAATTAGATGAGGAAAAAAATTAGCTCAGTGGCAGAGTGCTTGTGCGCTATACAAGCTGTCCTGGGTTCGATTCCCGTGGAAAGAGAGAGAATACATCTATTTAAATTATTTTAAAACTGCAGATAGGTAAGAGCAAGTTATCAAAAGGAGGGAGGGGAGAGGCAAATTAATTAGCCTTCTTAAAGGAAGCAACCTGCATGTAGCTATGGTAAAGGGGTAGAAAGTGGACCTTGTTTTTTTTAATTAAAAAAAAATGTATTTATTATTTTTTACTTTTTCAATTTTCTTTTATTTTTGCTTCTTTCACTTCATTTATTTCTTAAATTCCTCTCTATTCTTTCCTATCTATTTGTCCCTTTTTAGTACTACTCACTATTTATGCAGTTACCTATCAACTTGCTTATTCCCATTTCTTTACTACTCTATTTCTTGGTATTTCTGTTTGTGACAGTTAGCATTAATTGATTACTTCCTGTATCTTATTCATTTCCTGTGGTCTTTCATGTTTCCGGTTGTGAACATATATAAGTATGGACATTTGTGTATTTGAGTTATGCTTAGGGAGCGTTTTTCTCGAAACTTGATGCCAATAGCGGGTTCTGGCAGATACCGCTAGCGGGACAAGCGCAACCACTGACTATTTTGTCACATTAATCGGTAGATATTGTTTAAAAAAACTCCCATTTGGAATTTCTAGCGCCCCCGAAGTTTTTCAGAAAAGAATTGAGAGAGTATTAACCGGTCTTCCTGGGGTGGTAAGCAAAACAGATGATATACTAATCTTTGGTAGCACTGAGGAAGAGCACGATTCAAGACTTAGAGCTGTGCTGGATCGTTTACTGCAGTCAAATGTTACACTTAACTGGGATAAATGTCGGTTTAAAGCTACAAGTGTCAATTTTCTTGGTCATGTCATTGATAGCCAAGGTATATTTGGTGTTAAATCATCATAGTTAGTCATTTGCAATTTGAAAGTGGTGCCTTTGTTTGCAGCGACAATCCTGATGCACTACATCTCCAGGCATAGTATGTTTCATTGCATAATTAACTGGCCCTGTTAATACTTCAACTCTTCTTAGCTTATAAAATAGAAGATGGGACTAATGTTGATAGAAACCTTGAAAACAATGCGCTACATTGGTTGTGCTTGCATTGTTGAAAAAAAAATACCTAGAATAGTTTCTCCATATGGGACCAGTCAGATGCCTCAAGCATTTCTCCTAGTCTAATATTTAGCTGTAATATCTCGGCATGCTGTTCCCTTCTAGCAATATAAAGCAGAACTGAGAGAAACAATGTATGGAAATGGTGCAGTAAGAAATCCAAGCAAAGAAAAGTTCAGGGAACAGTGATGAAAATGCCTTGGTATTGAACAGGTGCAACAGTGGTGCTGAACTGGATCAAAGAAACACACAAAAACACCACTAACATCAACCAAAAATAGAATATAAAATATAAAACACCAACCCCCATGTTATAAAGTGGAACTATTATGATAAACTTACCTGTATTTTCTCTACCAAGGATGTGTCTCATCTTATTTTTTTTTGCCCATAACTACTTTACTGTTAGCTAGTCTCTGACTACACATTTTAGTATCAAATTGTTGACCTATTTAAGAGCTATCTGATGGTATATTAACTTTGATGTAAGAGGTACCAAAACAAATTAGCGTAAGACCTCATATATCGCCGAACTTTGCCCCTATTTAGGTAGCCTCCCGAATTTACAATGCAGTCTTGCAACTTCTATGCATGCTAAAAGAGTATTTATTTGGCTACCCATTCAACTGCTTACCACTTTCCTATTCCTTCTTGTAGATGAGATGCTACCGCTCAAAGACTTGGAGGTCCGTCCTCAATTATCACTCACCGACGTCTATTGTCGTCTACCCGTGCAATTCTCAACAAACGATTATCGCCCAGTGAGAGCTTTTTTGCTCCTAACTTGTCCGCAATGCAAAACTGTATTCTGTTGATATTAGCAATTCGATTCTATTACTTTGATGACCTTTTACCATAAAAATTGAAAAAATCTTGTGTACAAAAAATGAATTATGCAAGCATCAAAATTGTACAGAAAAAGGTCTGTAACAAGTTTATTAAATGAAAAGAGTATGAATTTTATCAAAATGAAAAAAGAAATAAGTATGGGTATATTGTACAGTTAGATTAACATATGGGACATATGTAGTTTTCATTGCTTGAAGAGGCCGGTAGGACGCAATCTGAGTGGATCCATCTGCCGCACTGGCATTTCAACCATGTCCTGCCAGTCCCGTCATCTTCATCATAGGATCCCATACACACACAACACACACTCTCATTAATAAATTCCGGTGAAATGAGAATGTGTTTTGCTCTCTTACGCAACGGTCGTCGTGTAGTTTCCTCAACCTCTGATGTATTTCTTGTGTCACCATCAGCTGGACGTATCTTGCTCTGTGTCTCCTTGTCTTTCTTTTCTTGCCTTTCAGTAGCTCTGTGAACCCTCCTCTCCTTACACTTTGCTTCCCTTTCTTTTGCCTTGCGAATTTTTTCTTGATCTTTGCGAATTTTTTCTTGATCTTTGCGCTGTTTCTCTTCTTCCTTCTTTTTCTTCTTCTCTTCTCTTTCTTGTTTTCTTCTTTCTTTTTCCTCAGCTTCCTATCTCTTTTTTTTCCTCTTTCTCCCTCAAGATTGCCCAACAACTCTCGGAGCTAGTCAAGACACGGGCACGTCCAGTCTTGGATTTTTTCCAAGAAAGTGGAGTATCTGGGAGATTAAGGAGATCAGATAGAGGGGAGCGTATTAGACCCAGTACAGTTGTATGAGAGGATGAAGACAATTGGGGAGATAATGTTGTACCTGTAGGAACATCCACTGGTGATGTGACCTCTACAGTAGCTATTAGGAGAGGATGAACTAGCACAGATTCTATCAAGAGAATTCGGGAAAATTCATCACAAAATTGAATTTTTGCTCTGTCTTCAGCCTGCATGGAATAATGCAGCGTCACCATCCAACATAGCAAGTGGCTTTAAAAAGACTGGTACATTTCCACTGAATTGACAAGCTATTAAAACTGGTGAGCTTTTGATTAAAATACACCCCATCACTGGTAATGCACTGTCCCTTATACATAGCTAAAATTTTGTACATGAGAAATAGACTATTTTGACTGAGAAATGTTCCCAGCTATTTAATGCACGTAAAAATTCCAATAAATATCATTATAAGCTAAAAATAGTGTTTGATAATCAGAAGTTTAGATAAGCTAGGTTCAAATGTAAGGGTTTTCTGTATTTTTAACTAGCTAATGCTCTACAGTAAAATTTATTTGCCAATATGTGTATAGGTTCAGAACAGGAATCGGAGAAAATTGTTGCTGGTCTGTCACAAAGGAAGGAACCAGAAGGTAGTGACCACAATGAAGAAGAAATAACAGGACGGGCTGAAGTTCTCGAGCAAGTGCCCAATGGAGAAAAATGTAATGAGGTAGAACTGGCTAATGTATCACAGACTGCAGAAATTTCGGAATTTTCTGTTGAAGAGCACCTTCTCTATGAGCGGCGATATGATGAAGGATATGACCTTGTTGACCCTAGGTATGAAATGTGGCTTCGCCAGGAGCGAGGCATCATACCTGTCAGCACATCACCTCAGAGCACGCCTTCACCTTCAACCACTTCCCATAACTCTTTATTAACTGCAATGGATGTGGTATCTAACTCAGAGGCACCACGATGATGATTGAAAGTCTGCCAATAATCTCCTCAACAGCTATGGAAACGAGTCCTCTAGGAGATATTTCAACTCCTTCCTCACCCTCCTCAGTATTTACGGCACCGAACCGAGCATTGCCAATGTGACTTAACGGAAAAAAGTGGTATCGAGAGGCTGGCATTCATATGTTGTGTGTGGAGGGAAACAAAAAATGACAAGTTCGTGTTGTCTCGCAAACTGTATTGAATATGGTTCAAAATGTGAACTGTGACCATCAAGTAACAAAAGTAGTGGGCGACGGGAGGCTGCATTAGGAAGAAAATGGTCTGTAATCCAATGGTGAAAAAGCTCTTGGTCCACCCATCCGTTATCACTAACAGCGTATCTCGACCCATTTACTCCATCCTCAGTCCATAATGGAGGATTAATCTGCTTGCCGGAAAAAAATTATGAAAGGAGGAATAACTTGGCCAGTTGCACTACCTGAAGCTAGAACAGTAATCTGAGATTTTTGACCAGAGGTTCTGTAGCGTACCTTTTTCTTTGCAACAACTTTGGGTGGCTTAGGATTAAGTGGCATACCCATTTCGTCCATGTTAAAAATGGATTCTGGACAATCATGAAAATTAAACTCATCATAATTATGTTGACTTCAATAGTTCAAAATATTTGTCCATGTTCTCAGCAGTGACTGCATCAAATCGAACACCTGCAGTAGAATCCCCTACTCGCAGACGGAGGGATGAATTGCGTCTTATAAACTTTTCCCACCATCCATTACTGAGTTGTCGATCACTATGCTTTTTATCCTCTATTTGCAAATACGACTCCACCAAGCAGCAAACATCACGTCTCATCTTGCCATAGCCAATTTCTGCACACTTTAATAGGTAGTCCACCAACATGCCTTCTTCATCAGCAGTCAAATATTTCACAGGCCCTGGCATAGTTCCATGGCTAACCCTTCTGGATCAGGTTGGTTATCAGCGATAATTCCTCAAACACATGGTTTAACTATTACATAAGTAAGTAAATATAATGATTAAACCTTTGGTTGAAGAATTATCGCTCCATCCCGGAGGGAGGGGGCGTATCTAGTAATAATTCTAAATTACCACAGTTTAACTATTTTAATACCATACTTATACCATTTCATACTGTGTAACCAACTAAATAAATGCAGGTTTTGAAGGGAAATTTTGGTCCAACATTAACAATATTACTAGCAAGTATCTCACCGCATAGTGGTGCTTGATGTATTGCAAAGTAAATGAAGTAGCATAAAATTTTTTATCATTCTGTATCACTTGATTAAGGTTACATCAGTTTCTCTCTCCTGCTCTCCTTTTTCCAGAACTATTTCAGCTTTTCTTATCCTCCTCCTTTCCTTTCTTCAGTTAGTTATGGAGTCCCTTCTCTTTTGCCTATCTCTCCTGCTTCTGAGTCTCTCTGTCCTTCTATCATTTTTGCGAAACTTTAGCTTCTTTACCAAACTGCTCATGAATTATTCATACATGGATTATTCATGAATACACACCATCGTTGTTACTGACACACAAGTGTATTATTATACAGATATCATTGAGGCAGCTAGGGTCTCTCTGAATACCATCTATAAGAAGTGTACCATGTACTGGGAAGTACAGAGTAAACTGACAAGTGTTGTTGTGATCATGTCAATGTATATGACTGTCCACGGAGATCAGTCATAATACAGCAAACATGATTGTAAGGAAGAATCGTAGAATGTATACTTATGTGGCACAACACAGATCACACTACTTGCATAACTAGCATTGCATCCCAACATGAAGAGGGAAATACTCGTGCACGGTCAACATCTGATGAGTCAGGTCGTAAAGGCTGGCTTCTCAGTTGTTGTCTGAGACTTCTGCTCATGGTAATCAGGCGGGGATTGTTTATTGGAATTGGTTCCCTGCATTGGACTCTCACTAACTATGTAGCTAGGAACTAGTTATGCTATTTTAGCAGTGGTTTGATAAGTATGGATACTGACGTATGTGTAACAATGAGGAGTTAGAAATGATGCAACGAGCAACAGAAGGTGATAAATCAAAGTGATATTATACACATGTAAAAATTAGAAGACTTGTTCATGCTAGCTATTGTGGAGTGATGATGAAATGATAACAAGTGGAATGTTCAGCTTTGGCTTTGGTCTAACACAACAACATAATATATTTACAGAGAGCATTGGCTATGGTGTAGCAATTAAAACAATACAAATTTTGAGGTGTGTATAGAAAATTTCACACACACATACAGACACACACATGCACGCCTCAAGGTTGTGTTTCAGTAAGCAGCTGCTAGGACTAAGCTGTTTATAATTACTATAGTGGTGTATTTCAGCACCAATGATAAATGAGATAGCTCATATTTTAGGGTTTAATAATATTACATCAAAATTTTAATTTTTATCCATAGATCAATAGGCTAAATAGCATAATTTTGGTTCCTAACCTCTAGTTTCTTGAGCCCAGGTGTAGTGTTTAATTTGCACTCGTGTTAAAATTGAAATATTTAGCAGCACTCTGAGGTCAAAGTGCACTTGCCATGTAATAGCATTTTATCAGGAGCTCTTATGGGGTCTGCTATGTTTTGTTAAGTTGTAGAAGTTGTAGTGATCCAGCTACTCTTAATCAATTCCAAGCAAAATTGACGGCAGTGAAGGCCGACTTTTCTGACTAGAATATCGATGGAGAATGTCCAGAAAACCTTCAAGACTATTGAATCTGGTGTCTTATGTTAGTTTTGTTAAAGTCGAGTAAGTAGTGCAGCCTGTGCAGGTTTTCAATAGTGCTGTGTATGTAAATTTTATGTGTGTGTGTGTGCAAATTATCACATAAGGTGAGCGCCCACTTGGCCATTTTTGTAAGTGAATGGTGAAGCACTTAGCGGTAGACACGATATTATTATTATTATTATTATTATTGTTATTATTATTGTCATCATCATCATCTATATAATAATATGCTTGACGATGACAACAGTGTATGTATTCATGAATAATTCATTAGCTGGGTCAGGATGGTGAAATGTCGCCACTAATTAAATGGCTAAAGTATCATTCAGTAGAGGCAAGTAAGGAAACGACGACTTGTGTGTAGCTAAGAGCAGGTGAGGATTCAACAGGGAAGGCTAAGTCCACAATCATAGATTGAAGTGCAAAGATTCTGAGAACCAGGAAGAGGTTCAGATGAAGGAGCAGAAGGGAATCCATTACTCAAGAAGAACGAGGGAAGGGTTCAGGAAGAACGAGAGCAAGAGATGTATCTAAACCAAGTGGTAGAGAATTAAGAGATTAAAGTACCTTATGCTACAGCATTCCTAGTTTGCGAAACATGTTACATCAAGCGCAACTGTGTAGCAGAGTACTTGCTGCCTATTATTGTAATAAGATATTATTATTTATTACTATTATTATTGTTTTTGTTGCTATGATTATATTATTATTTTTTTATTATTATTATTATTGTTATTATTATTATTATTAGTTGTGACCTGGCTTTAGATTCTTATTAACTGGTTTTGACATGCTGCTCTCACCTCCTTCACCACACTCACACTATTAAAGCACTGGCCAGGTAGAGGCGAGTGGTATGAAGTAGAGTTTGGTCAAATACATTGTAATTGTATTTAATTGTAATTAAATACATTTTTTGCAGTAATTTCAATGTAATTGTAATTGAGTGAATCTGAGCTCTATGTATTTTCAATGCGTTGAAATACTAGCAAAATTTGGAATTGCAAAGTTTGGAATAATGCATTGTTAATACAAAACAGAAATGAAAAGAGGTGACAGAAAATATGGGCGAGTCCCTCAAAAAAATCCTAGGGAAAAGGAAAGTGGAAATACCATTTGGATATTTCATTGGAGGTCACTGTGTGTGTGTGTGCACGCAAGTGTATGTACATGTGTGTGTGCTTGTGACTTCACATAACGTATGTGACATACACTCGTATTTTCAAGGTATTTGCAGTGCTAATTAAACACAAGTCTGAAATCCAGTATTTGCAACTGCAATTAAATGCTTTTGGAGTATTACCCCAACTCTGGTGTGTTGTTGATAGGGTAGATTCAAATAGACAGAAAATAAAATCAGGCCAGTGCCAATTTTGAAGTGACTTTCGTTATATGTAAATGTGGCACACACTCTCCACCCACATTCCCTCCCTCCTTAATGCTTAATATAGTTCCCAACTTTCCAATGACAGACCACACCTACTAACATACCAACGAATGAAAATAAAAACCGAAAGAACCAGGATGGATCCAGGAATTGCCTATGGTTGACAACTTAACCTTTAGCACTTGAACAAATGCTTGCTGTTGTGCGTCTGCTGAATGGTAGTCTGCCACCAGAGAATGGCAACGTGGAGAAGAACTTCGGAGGGGGTTCTCTGATTGAGGGTCAGCCTTTAAACCTCTCCCACCCAACGTCACGGTCAAGGAGTATTGTTTTAGATTATTGAACTAAGCAAATGAGTTTGTTTTTTTGTTGTTGTTGTTGTTTTTGTTTGTGTGTGTCGTGTTTTGCTTTTGTTTTTAGAGAAAAGTCCACCATCAGTTGAGATTTGCCTAAATATTGATAGATCGCACAAGGACAGTGGCAGCATCTGGTTACATGTGGGATCACAACAGGATGTGTGTGCTGATGGGTGGAAATTCTGGATATCTGATTTGGGGTTCTTCATGCAGGACTAACACTAACATATTGTAAAGAAACAATGGTCATGTTATAAATATGTTGTCATCTTTTTTTTTTTTTTTTTTTTTTTTTTTGGCTCTGAATGATGTTGTAGAAATGACACAAACATTGTATCCATAAAGGCCAATTAGTGGGGGGCAAAGATCTGTGATGCATGGTCTCAGCATGGCACAGTTTATGAGTATATGTAGGAGGTAATTGCCCAACTGATGTTGGGGTTAGATGAAATCCCAAGAGTTCTCAGGCGTGTGCAAAAATTGATACAGTAGAACTTCCGAACTGAGAATCTGGACAGGTTAGGGAAGCATTTAGTTTATGACGATCATATGAAGATTGTAATAATAATTTGTTTGTTTTTGCTGTATAGACATTCAGCAAGAGATATATTTGAAAAGCAAGTTCAGACGAAATGGTTTACTGTGATGCAAAAAAAAATGGTAAAATAACTAAATACCTGTGCTATCATTTCAATTTTTTATTAGAGGAAGCACTTGACTACAGCAGATCTATTAGAATAGATAGAGGGCAAAGGAAGATCACTAAACAGATAATTCAGCGAGCGAGCGAAGCTGACTATCAGTCGTGTTCAATTGAGATTTCAGATAATTGGCGAGCGAGCGTAGCGAGCGAGACACTTACAGGGGTAACACAATTGAAAATCGGGGATGTTTGTTTGTTGGCGAGCCCAGCGTAGCGAGCGAGACAGTATTAGGGGTGGATAATGCAAAATCGGGTATATGTTATATATTATATGTATGTATGGATGGATGGTACGTATGCACTTTAAACGCGCGCGCGGGGAACTTTTTTCTCCAAAAAACACGGCTTTTAGGCTTGACCCCAGTTTATTCTGAAACTACAGCATTAAGTAAGCCTTACTTTATACTTAAGCTCCGAAGTGTGAGAAAATTCCTGCGAAAACGCTTGCTTTTCAAAAAACAAAAAGTTGATTCGACCGGTTACTATGGCATTGAATACCCTTTTCCAGACTTAATTTCAAAACTTAGCCGTTTTCGGGGGGATACGGAGTGCAGATTGTTGGTTGTCAAGAGCCATTGGTAGTCAGAATGCCGTAGTATTAATGCTAAAGAAGCTACTACTACTCGAGGGAAGCTGAGGTAAGTACGTAATTCCATATTTGTTAGCTAAATATGCAAAATAACTCTGGCCTTTTTTTTGTAGCTAAGAGCTTGTTGTCAACAGTGACTGGCAAATTCAAACAGTCAGAATGGCTCAAATTTGGTACTACAAAAGTTACCACTGCTCAAGAAAATGAGGTAAGAAAGTAATTTAGTATTTGTGTGCTAAAATTGATTGTCTTTTGTTTTTGTAGCTGAGAGCTTGTACAGAAGTTATCAATAGGAAATTGAGGCAAGTAGTAATTCCATATTTGTTGGCTAATAATAATACTGGTTTATTTTTTAGTTACTGGTAATTGAGATTATCAGAATGGTTGATGTTTGATACTACAAAAGCTACCATTAATCAGGTAAGAGAGTGTTTTTGTATTTGTTTGCTGAAATAAAAGGTCATAACTGCTATTATAGTGTTTGCATGAAGTAAGCTAAAACATAGTAACATTTTATGTTACCTAACTATCAGGCTCGCTCGCCATTTGTGCTCAAGCACACCACTAGTATATATGTATGTATGTATGGATGGTACGTATGCTCTTCAAACGCGCGCGCGGGGAACGTTTTCTCCTAAAAACACGGCTATTTAGGCTTGACTCCAGTTTATTCTGAAACTACAGCATTAAGCAAACCTTACTTTATACTTAAGCTCCAAAGTATGAGAAAATTCCTGCTAAAACGCTTGTTTTCAAGACACAAAAAGTTGATTCTACAGGTTACTATGGCATTGAAGACCCTTTTCCAGACTTAATTTCAAAACTTCGCCGTTTTATGGGGGGATGCGGAGTGTCGGTTGTTGGTTGTCAAGAGCCGTTGGTAGTCAGAATGCCGTAGTATTAATGCTATGGAAGCTACTACTTCTCGAGGGAAGCTGAGATAAGTACGCAATTCAATATTTGTTAGCTAAATATGCAAAATTAACTCTGGCCTTTCTTTTTTGTAGCTAAGAGCTAGTCAACAGTGATTGGTAAATTCAAATAGTCAGATTGGCTCAAATTTGGTACTACAAAAGTTACCACACCTCAAGAAAATGAGGTAAGAAAGTAATTTTGTACTTGTGTGCTAAAATTGATTGTCTTTTGTTTTTGTAGGTTAGAGCTTATTGTCAAGAATTTAAGGTAATTCAGATGGTCAAAGTAACTTCAATTTGATACTACAGAAGTTATCAATACTCAAGAATGATGTAAGTAGTAATTCCATATTTGTTGGCTAAAATTACAAATAATAACACTGGTTTATTTTTTTATCGTAGCTGAGAGCTTGTTCAAGAGTTACTGGTGATTGAGATTATCAGAATGGTTGATGTTTGATACTACAAAAGTTACCATTAATAAGGTAAGAGAGTGATTTTGTATTTGTTTGCTGAAATCAAATGTCATAACTACTATTATAGTGTTTGCATGAAGTAAGCTAAAACATAGTAACATTTTATGTTACCTAACTATCAGGCTCGCTCGCCATTTGTGCTCAAGCACACTACTAGTTTATTGGCGAGCGAGCGTAGCGAGCGAGACACTTACAGGGGTAACACAATCGAAAATCGGGGATGTTTGTTTATTGGCGAGCGAGCGTAGCGAGCGAGACACTTACACATGGCAGATATATACACCCACACCCGGTGTATGCTGTCCACCCTATTTTTTATGTGTAATCATTTTTATGTACAAATTCAAGTGGTCACAAATGCTTGGTCATTTTAACGTTTGAAAAATAGGAAATCAATTAATGTATTAAAATACTATCTGATTGTGCATTAAATACGCTACTTCACATAAGTAGTAAACAAAGTACCACATGCGGTACAAACTATCAATTAGAAATAATGCAGGGTGTACTGTTGTGCAGGCGTGTGCGCTTGTGCAGGTTTGTGCAGCTTGTGCAAGCTTGTGTAGGCAGGCTTGTGTGGTGTTTTGTAAAGAAGTGAATTACTAAAAGGCCTAGGATCCTTTTTATTGCTGGAAATATTTTAAATAACCATCCCTGAACCACGAAAACAACAATAATAATTTAAGGTACACGTAAAGGTCTCGTTCAAGTAGTCGTTCACTGGCAGAACTAATCCAACCAAATATTGCAAATGTCTCCCCAATACAGTTCAGTTCTGTAATTTTAAATTTATTTACCTCCTACGAAAAAGTAGTAAAAACCGCACCCATATACTGAGCGACGTCACAAAACGTTTCAGTGCGGTTTTACACCACCACATCCTCTTCTTGAGCTGTACACGTGGCCAGTTCGTCTCAGCTGTAAGTGTGGTTCGTCTCTCACTCTTCCTGAGCTGTAAGTGTGGTTCGTCTCTCACTCTTCCTGAGATGTAAGTGTGGTTCGTCTCTCACTCTTCCTGAACATTAAATTATGTATCAATAAGTCATTTTACTACCTTACATCACAGACTATGAAGCACTGTTACATGGATGAAATTCCAATCCTAATCAACTGCTGTAAGAAGCTTTATTGATTTTATTATTTTTTACTTTTTAGTTCTTTCAGAGTGTTCAAATTCTGCTGAAAAATAGAAAGCGTCTAGCTACAAGATATAAATGCCATTAGGTGTAACCTGTTTTGCTTAAATTTTTATTACAGTAATGTTTATTCAGATGGACCGTCAGATTAGGAGCTTACTTGGTATTTTATTGGAGATGGGAAAAAACTGTAAAAACCCGAAAAGAAGAAAAGAGGGAGGGAAACAATAACATAAACGATGCTAGCCTCTCCTGGCCATTCTGGTAAGTTATTTTTTGTAACTGTTCAATTATTTGAAGTTATTTAAAAGGTATAATATTTATTTTCTTAAATTTAAATCAGTGCAGCTTTGCTTGCCAAGATTGCAACGAACCATTGAACTACATTTCTAAGGCACTGTAGGAAGTGCCCAAAGAAAACTTAAAGACATGGAGTTATAATCTGTGCATAAGAAACGTCTTGATAGACTTCAACTTGAGACAATGGCTGAAGACTTAGATTCTGGTAGGGATGGCAGGTGAAGGGTATTTGGTTCATGTTGTTGATGATTGGTTTTAATAATACTGTAACATTGCAAAACATTATTACATTGTCACAAAAATGAAACAAAGGAATACTTAGCTAATGGTAAATGTTGTGTTTTTTTTTATCAGGGAATGCGGTAGCACTCTCTATGTAGGGTTGATGTCAAAAAAAAAAAGGCTGCCACGTAGACTACAAACTAAAACCCGTGATATATCGTTTGTTAACCCGCAGCGCATGCGCGTAAGGGTTATAGTAGTCAGTTTATCATTAACCCTCAGCGCATGCGCGTGAGGGTTACCGTAGTCAGTTTGTCATTAACCCTCAGTGCGCATGCGCCTGAGGGTATATAGTAGTCAACCCGTCATTCATTCATTCATTCATTCATTCAGTCAACAAGGGATCTCGAAGAGTACGGCTACCCAGGCTTTGAAAGCGACATCAAAGTATAGCACTTCACAGAGTAAGTCCCTTTAATGTGCCAGAACTGTTAGTTTTGACTTAGTTTTCAAGAAAAAGCGAGTAGAATTTCAGTCCTACAATCGTACGTTACGGTAATGGGAACGCCCCTTAAAAACTTGCTTGTCACGTGAGCCAGCTTGCAGGTTGCAAATCACTTCATACTAGCTAACTAGCGCTGAGGGTTTGCACTTCAGTGCTCTAGTTCATTCATTCATTCAGTCAGTCGTTCTGTCAACAGCGGTTCTCCGAGGTGGCAGCATTCCAAGTATCGAAAGCGGCATCAAACTGTAGTACTCGACATTTTAAGTCCCTTTAATGTGCCACTTTTTTGAATTTGGGTTCCGTTCTCGAGAAAAGGCGAGCAAGACTTTGCCATACGAAAATTATACAGCTACACACCACACCCCCCAATAGCTAAACAATATTTGGTAAAGGGTTTACAGGTTGTGAGTGCAAGATGAAGAGCACCAGCAAGCAAGAGCAGCAGTGTTGTGGCGCTTACATTATTAAATGGCGCTGAGGGTTCGCACCTCTGGTGCTTTCATTCATTCATTAACCCTCAGCGCGCATGCGCGTGAGGGTTATAGTAGTCAGTTTGTCATTCATTCATTCAGTCGATCTGTCAACAGCGGTTCTCCGAGGTGGCAGCCTTCCAAGCATCGAAAGCGGCATCAAACTGTAGCACTCGACATTTTAAGTCCCTTTAATGTGCTACTTTTTTAAATTTTGGTTCCGTTCTCGAGAAAAAGCGAGCAAGACTTTATAGTCACACGCCACACCCCTAAACACAATGTTTGGTAAAGGGTTTATAGATTGAGTAGTGAGTGCAAGATGAATTGAAGAGCAGAGCAGCAAGCGGAGCAGCAGTGTTGTAAGGGCATGTTGGCTGGAGTAACGACGACTAAGTCTCGTCGACATTATTCAATGGCGCTGAGGGTTCGCACCTCTGGTGCTTTCATTAACCCTCAGCGCGCATGCGCCCAGAGGGTTACAGTAGTCCTAGTGTCATTCATTCATTCATTCATTCGTTCGTTCGTTCTGTCACTCTGTCTGTCAACAGGCACTTCTGGAAGGTAGGAACCAGCCAGGCTCTGAAAACGGCATCAAACAGTAGTATTTCACGAAGTAAGTTCTTTTAATATGCCAGAATTTTGATTTTGGACTTCATTTTCAAGAAAAAAGCGAGTCTTTCCAGAGCCGTGCGATCGTAGGCTTACAGCGGGAACCGCCCCTTAAAAAAAGTGCTTGTCACGTGAGCCAGCTTGCAGGTTGCAAATCACTTTTAAATAGCTAACAATTACATACATTTAGTGTGAGGTGTTGCGTTGAGTAGTCGTTGAGTGAGCAAGTACCTAACCTAATAGTTCCTGGTTCGAATCCGCGTCGACAATATTTTTTTTTTCATCCTGGTTTTTTCTCTTTTTTCTTTTGTCTTCTTGCCTTATTTTCCTCTTTCTTCCTACTGTTATTATTTCTTTCCTACCTTTTCCTTTCTTTTTTTCTAACTAGCGCTGAGGGTTTGCACTTTAGTGCTCTAGTTCATTCAGTCAACAAGGGATCTCGAAGAGTACGGCTACCCAGGCTTTGAAAGCGACATCAAACTCTAGCACTTCACAGAGTAAGTCCCTTTAATGTGCCAGAATTGTTAGTTTTGACTTAGTTTTCAAGAAAAAGCGAGTAGAATTTGAGTCCTACCATCGTACGTTACAGTAATGGGAACCGCCCCTTCCAAACGTGCTTGTCACGTGAGCCAGCTTGCAGGTTGCAAATCACTTTATCATACTAGCTAACTAGCGCTGAGGGTTTGCACTTCAGTGCTCTAGTTCCGTCCATCAGTCAACAGGGGATCTCGAAGATTACGGCTACCCAGGCTTTGAAAGCGACATCAAACTATAGCACTTCACAGAGTAAGTCCCTTTAATGTGCCAGAATTTTTAGTTTTGACTTAGTTTTCAAGAAAAAGCGTGTAGAATTTCAGTCCCACAATCGTATGTTACGGTAATGGGAACCGCCCCTTAAAAAACTTGCTTGTCACGTGAGCCAGCTTGCAGGTTACAAATCACTTTTAAATAGCTAACAATTACGTGGATTGAGCATGAGGTGTTCCGTGGCATAGTTGTTGAGTGAGCAAGTAGCTAACCTAGAAGTCACTGGTTCGAACCCATTTTTTTTTCATTTTTTTTTTCATCCTTTTTTTTTCCTTTTTTTCTTTTTCTTGCCTTATTTTCCTCTTCCTACTGTTTTGATTGCTTTCCTACCTTTTCCTTTCATTTCCTCTTTCTTTTGTCCCTCTTCATTGTCTTTTTCTCTTTCCTGCCTCTCTTCATGCCACTTCTCTTTTTTTTTTTTTGTTTCTACACTTTACCTTTGTTATTATTTTCTTTATCATACTAGCTAACTAGCGCTGAGGGTTTGCACTTCAGTGCTCTAGTTCATTCAGTCAGTCAGTCACTCTGTCAACAGCGGTTCTCCGAGGTGGCATCCTTCCAAGCATCGAAAGCGGCATTAAACTGTAGTACTCGACATTTTAAGTCCCTTTAATGTGCCACTTTTTTGAATTTGGGTTCGGTTCTCGAGAAAAAGCGAGCAAGACTTTGCCGTACGAACGTTATACAGCCACACACCACACCCTCCATGGCTAAACAATATTGGGTAAAGGGTTTACAGGTTGTGAGTGCAAGATGAAGAGCACCAGCAAGCAGGAGCAGCAGTGTTGTGGCGCTTACATTATTCAATGGCGCTGAGGGGGGTTCGCACCTCTGGTGCTTTCATTCTTTCTGCAGGGCTTACTACAGTGATAACCTGCTAAAAAGGCCATGTAGGGTTAACGTAGGTATCTATGACCATTATATCACTTTGTCGTAAGTAAACTAGGTGATTCATGAGGATCAATTGAGCCAGTGATGTAGGAAGTGATATAATGCTCATAGATACATACGTTAAACCTAATTGGCCTTTTTATTTCAAAGAAGTTTTTTTGTGTTACTTGTAATAATTAAAATTACAAGCTAATTTACCAGAATGCCCATGACCACTGAAAATTAGTTTTGCTTACTGGTAAATACAGTATTTTGGAGCACATTGTTATAACATCATTAAACAACGCCACAAAATGGCTGCACCAAAAAAAAAAGAAGCTGTCTCCTGCCCTGGTAATCGATTATAATTGTCTGTTCTGGCCCACTGGAAGTTGAAACACTTTTGAAATTTTGAAAGCTCAACTTACTCTATGGATGAAACTCCACCCATTATTCAGAGAATAGGTTTGTTTTAAAATTACTTGCGGAACATAAGAACTAATGCATCAAAATATTAAGACACATTAGCTCCATGAAAAGAATTAGCCATGCCTTTACCGAACCACTAGGTAAAGGGTCTCTCTTGCCTGCTACCTGACAGAGTGGATTATCACGTGACCATATATGGCGGTGGACTCCTTTGGTCTCGCTCTTCCTGAGCTGCTCTACGTGTGGCCGTCCGTCTCTCACTCTTCCTGAGCTGTACGTGGTGCCATCTGTCTCTCACTCTTCCTGAGCTGTAAGTACATAGTAAGACCCGGTTATTGTACTTAAACTCGACAAATCACATCTTCTCCACTGAGTGGGTGCAGCTTCAAAAGTTAATATATGACTATTAAAAAATGTTCATAAACATTAACTTATACCTTCTTGATTTCAAAAGGTAATGTCACCAGACTTTTCTTATTCAAAACTAAATGATTTCTAATTAAGCACATATATCTGGTTAGCCAAAGAAGAATTTATAGCATAGTAAAACACGGTTGTATACCTAAACTTGACACACAATATCTTCTCCACTGAGAGTGTGGAGCTTCGAAAGTTAGACAAAAGTTTAAACTATAAGAAGTAAAGTTATGCATGGCTAAAAAAAGTTATATAAATGTGACGACGTTTGTTCATGGAGTAGTCTGACATCATGAACATAACTTGTAACCCAATCACAGAATTGATCAGAAGAGTTAGCAAGATGGAAACTGAAGCATCGTCTGGTAGTCATGGGTTACAAGTTACGTTCATGATGTCAGACTACTCCATGAACAAACGTCGTCACATTTATATAACTTTTTTAGCCATGCATAACTTTACTTCTTATAGTTTAAACTTTTGTCTAACTTTCGAAGCTCCACACTCTCAGTGGAGAAGATATTGTGTGTCATGTTCCTTCAGGTTCTTGGAGATGGGGGGAGAACACGGATAACTCACAGCAAAGAACACCTATATTTTATATTACCAGCGAGAGAAGCCAGGTGAAAAAAAACAAACAACTAACTCCTGGCGACTAGGTATAGGGTAGTTGCAGAAACCGCTGGAGTTTACTGTGCGTCACCTCATCCAAACCAACACACGGATGCTCCTCTCGTCACAGCCTATACCGGTGCACGTTACCTCAGTGTAGTCGCACTGTAGTCTCATGTGACCCTGCATCTGCCCTCGCTCAACATGGAAGAACACTCGTCGTTTGGGCAGCTAATTATCGTCTTCTCACACACCTCAGAGTGAGGTCCAGTTATCTTGTCCTCTGGAGGTCATTGTGATGAGCAACAATATTATTAATCTCACTTAGCACTCAATGCAAGCACTTAGAAATGATATAGCAGTATATCGACAGCGGATTGAGATGGCGTATTTTTTCTTTATTTTTTGTAACTGTTCAATTTTTGAAGTTATTATAGTTATTATCTTAAATTTAAAATATTCGAAATTTTACTTACATGCTCATGCTATTATTTTTTGTTGTTATATATAAAAATGAAAGTATGACACATGTCATCATCAACTTCAAAAGATTGTGTTAGATGACACCACCTGTGGCTTATGAGATGCATGTGACGTTAAAAGTTCAGCGCATTCATTTTTTGTGTCTGCCACCTAGATATAAAAAATGTTATTATTACTTTTCTCTTTGTACTAGCTTTAAATTTATAGGTAGTACAAAGAAAAAAGTAATACTTAGCAATGCTTTACTATAAATGTATCACATAGCAGTGGTCAAGCAATTACATTCCTGATGACATTCACAATCGTCAAAAAAAATTATAACTAACCATAATAAATAAATTAATAAAGTTCATACGATAGGCCACACAGTGACACTTGGTAACTCAAATTTAAAGCCATATTGCTCTAGCATAGGTTCGGTGATAAAAGAGAAAAATAGCACATATATATTCCTTTATTCTTTCTGCATTTTTACGCAATCTGGCTGCCTGTTCTTTCTCGGCTATCTTCTTCCTGACACCTGGACCAACTGAAGCAATAGGTGGTCTTTGTGAACAATGACGATAAACCCTTATGTCACAGATACTCGCTGCTGGGATGTTGCCATGACTAGCCTTTTTGAAATTAAAATATGGTACTGAGTAAGACTCCTCAACTTGCCCTGTCTGGAACTACTTCTTTTGCTAGAAGATTTAAATTGGAAAACAAGTGGGAGAGGTTTCTTAAAAGTTCGAATATCTATGTATTCTCAGATGTTCCTTAACATTATGACACTGGTATCTATCCTGCTTTCTTCGCCATCTTGGAAGCTGATGTCAGCTCCTTTTTTTTTTGCTTGGCTTCCTTAGTTATGTAATAGCTATTGATGTCAAAATTTAGCAACTCATATAGGATAGGCATTGCTGGCTGAAGGAAAAAAATTCTTTCCGGTGACATCACCTCGAGCGCCTATAGGCGATTGTGCCGGTGAACGAGTTAAGATGGAATCTTCCATGGATAGAGGTTAATATTAGTTTTGTACGATTTATAAATACATTACGATATTATTGCGTATTAGCACATACGTGCTTCATTACATAAGGCAGAGTCACCACACTTTATACTTTACATTGCTTGACATGAACAAACACATTTTGCTTCATAATATTATTTCCAAGTGTGTGTCTAGGTTTTGCTTAGCAAGAGCGTAAAGTTGCTAGCGAATAATATAATTTATTATACCTCATTTATATGATTTATTGTATATTTGTAGGAAGATTTTCCTCAGGGATTGGCTACTTGCACTTCTGTCAAGATGGAAATCCCTTCACCTCTTGAAAGTGTAAAGGAAAAAGCAAGGCAAGTATATTAAAATGTTCCTAAGTGTATTTCAATGTTATAGAGCTAGCCTAGTGTGCATTAGTTAATGCACACCATTGCTTCTTTTTTTTACATTACAAATGAAATAAAGCAGAAAAGGAGTGACTTGTAGGCTGGCATGGGTATATGGCTTCGAAGGCGTGATTTGCGAGGGACAGTGCAAAGACTCTACATTCTCATAATATGATTTATGTGATGATTTATTGTATTCTTGTAGGCACCAACAGCACTACATGAGACAAGCAGAACTTCCAATAAAGTTCAATATCCTAAATTTTCAAAACACCAAACAAACTTAAACATGAATAAAATAGTTAGAATATATTTATTACTGACTTTCTGCACCACAGTACAGACTGATTTGTTGTCATTTCATTTTTCTATATTGAGGAGTTTCCACACCACAGTACAAACTTGTCATTTCATTTTTTCATATGTCTCTAAATAGTTTTTGAGTTAGAGAAAGGTTTTGTCTTGTCATACACTAGATTTTGTAAATACAAGTTGTAAAACTTTGCGTGCAATTATCTTAGCTGATGTGGTTAATATTTGTTGAATATTAAATTAGACTGGGATATATTTCATTATTTATTTAATGTTAACTCGTATCTATTTCTATACTAGGTAGAAAACAACAAAAACTTATCATATTCATTTTAAAACAAAGTTCATCACATCCCATCTTCTCAATCTTAGGGGCGGAGGCACTAAAGTTTGTCAAACACTCTATTAAGTAAATACAAACCTAAAGAATTGATTGCACTGCAATGGTCTTAGCTGATGTGGTTAATAATTGTTAAATATTAAACAGTATCATTTTGGACTGCTTTAAACATTTCATTATTTAATAACTCGCATCCATTACTTGTACATAACAAGACCAATGTATAAAGTCAAATTCAAAAGGCCACTCTTAGTCGGGGTGCCAAGTATCATAATATCCTTCATCATACTTTCCTGTGAAAATAGACAACAAAATTAGTTAATTACACTAGTATTTAATAACTACATTTCTTACCATTAATATACAACGTTTTCAAAAAATCGTGATTTATTATAGGATTGCTGAAGTCTGGTTCATCTTGATGGTAATTGCTTGTCGGCAAAATGATTCTGATAAGCATGAGACCTAGTTGGACGAAGTCCCAGTTTTTGCTCGTAAATGTCGAGTTAAAAGGGTACATCAATGATTTAAACACACGCTGCCACACTCCATCGTTCACATTTACAGCATGGTCTAAATCGATGAGAACTGCTTCATTGTTATCATTATAGCAAATATTCTCAAGTCTGACATCCAAGTGTGCATATCCAAATGAATGAAACTCGCATAATGCCAGCCAAACCGAAAAAGCAAGGTCACGTACATATAATCTTGCTAGTTCTCGTGACAGAGGACCTTTCAACATATCAAAGACGTAGTAATATATTTTGTCAAGCTCAAAAATGCGTTGTGGTAGCTGAAATTTTGTGACGGAAGAAGATTGACGTTCACTCAACAATCTGACGTCACTAAAACTAGTGAGGCTTGTAGCACAAAAAGGTTTTTTATATACCTTCTTTTCTTTTTTGTTGACAATAACGACTGATCGTGAAGAGTCAACTTGATGAGCATCTTCTCCAAACGTACCTGCTATAAACGATTTACTTAAAGGTAATGTAAATAGAGTCGCAGATTTCCCTTGTAGGCCATTTACTCGTTGCACACCATTATCCATACAAGAAGCAATTGCTGTTTTCACACGATGCTGTTCTATTGCGAATTCTTTGATTTGAAAACAGAAAGCAGAATCACTCCATTCCACCTTAACTTCGACAACACCAGGACCCCTATCTTTAGCTGGAAAATAAAATCCCACACAGGATGTCACACTGTCATCTCTGTTTCTAAGCCAGACTAGTTGTTCGATAACACCCTCTACTAATTGCACAATAGTTGATTCATATCCTTTGCTGTCCACTTCAATCAGAATGATGTCATGGGATGAAGAGCGAATGCTCACATCAGGTCTTCTTTTTCTACTGGTTTCTAAGGGAAGGTCAGGAGAATTAGGTCGACTGACTCAACAGTTCACAAAAACATCACTTGAATCTACCCTATTTCCAAGAATGTCACATATATACTGACTCAGACTCACTTCACCTTTTAATTGTGATAAGTCATAGTTGTTGACAAAGGAAGGTGGACTTGTTATATATTTCGTGAGATTAAACCACGAAAATGTGAAGCTCTTAGAAAAATCAGACGCACACGGAAGTTTGACCATTGCTTGGCGACTGGTCCTTTCAAAAACTTCATCATAAGACCACTCTATTGGAATAGAACCAGAACCCAGTCTTACATAGAGCGTAATTTGTATCTGTGGAATTAATATGTTCTAATCTTTTAATGTGTTAGCTTTGTACGATTTATAAATACATTACAATATTACGGCATATTAGCACATACGTGCTTCATTACATAAGGCAGAGTCACCACACTTTATACTTTACATTGCTTGACATGCACAAACACATTTTGCTTCATAATATTATTTACAAGTGTGTGTCTAGGTTTTGCTTAGCAAGAGCGTAAAGTTGTACTTAACGAGATTCTACTGTAAAGCTTAACTGAACGGGTTACGTCTCTTCCACAAAGTAGGTGGAGCTCTAATAATTTTCAGAAATGATTCAACTACATCATGCTAAGATAATCAACTTTGTAAATGTCTTACATAGAGCGTAATTTGTATCTGTGGAATTAATATGTTCTAATCTTTTAATGTATTAGTTTTGTACGATTTATAAATACGTTACGATATTATTGCGTATTAGCACATACGTGCTTCATTACATAAGGCAGAGTCACCACACTTTATACTTTACATTGCTTGACATGTACAAACACATTTTGCGTCATAATATTATTTCCAAGTGTGTGTCTAGGAGCGCAAAGTTGTACTTAACGAGATTCTACTGTAAAGCTTAACTGAACGGGTTACGTCTCTTCCACAAAGTAGGTGGAGCTCTAATAATTTTCAGAAATGATTTAACTACATTGCTAAGACAATCAACTTTGTAAAAGTTTTACATAGAGCGTAAATTGTATCTGTGGAGTTAACATGTTCTAATATTTTAATGTATTAGTTTTGTACGATTTATAAATACATTACAATATTATCGCATATTAGCACATACGCGCTTCATTACATAAGGCAGAGTCACCACACTTTATATAATGCATTACATGACATGTACAAACACATTTTACTTAATAAAATTATTTCCAAGTGTGTGTCTAGGTTCTGCTTTGCATGAGGGTAAAGTTAACTTAACGAGATTGTTCCACAAAGTAGGTGGAGCTCTAATAATTTTCAGAAATGATTCAACTTTATCATGCTAAGATGATTAACTCTGTAAAAGTCTTACATAGAGCGTAATTTGTATCTGTGGAATTAATATGTTCTAATCTTTTAATGAGCCTGCCTAGTTATAACTACAGTATTGTTACTACATAATTAATATTTTAGCGTATTTTATGCGTTGACCATTAATTTTAGCAAACACAAATACCAAATTACACTTAGTATCAAAATTTGAGTAAGGTTGCTTGAATGCATAGTCTGAACCATACTACCAGTGGGAGGAGTTTTGTGGAAAGTAGTGAGTATTGGGTTGGAGTTTCTGAGTTCATAGGGCATTTGTAAGCCATTTGGAAGAAATCATGTAAGAAGTTAAGAAAGAATCAAGAGCGTATAACAAAGCAGCTGAAATGGGAGAACAGTTCTGAGAAGAACTGGGGTAGCTCTGAGAAGAACTGGGGTAGTTCTGAGAAGAACTGGACACCTCTGTAAAATCGTCAATCTTGCACCAAAAAAAGCCTACTAATCACACGCCAAAAGAATTAAAATATGCTGATTCAGCTCTACGACGTCACGTAGCACGGAAAGTACACGGAAATTAATTACTTCTGTCCTCTCGCTCCCTCCTAACTCACCGTGATGGCCAGGGTGTAGCCTCGGCTCGCTTTCTGGCCTTCGCTCCCCCTTGGTAGGACTTGCTGTGCCACGGCTCCTTTGCCGTGTAGAATGGCGGAGGTGTAGGCTTGGGGATTCCCCTTACCACTTGTTAAGTGGTGACAAGAGGGGATAACTGGTTCTAATTGGGATTATCCCCAATTAGAGCCCCAAGGCCCATGGTCGGCCACGACCCCCCCCCCAAGCCAACCACCCCCCTGCCATCACCCAGGGCTACCATTTTGACTATGCACCACATCCACCCACCACTTAGGTCTTGATTCTCTTTGTTGACCTCCCAACACTTACCCACGCTACATGTGATTCTCCCATGCTGGCCTCCCTCGCCTATTATGTATCCCTCTAGTCAATTGGTTCCCCTTCCCCCCCCCCCCCCCCCCCCCCCCCCCCCCGCCCCCCCTTTTTTTTTTTTTTTTTTTTTTTTTTTTAACAATTAAGATCAACAACATACTGCCTACAAACAACCACTGTGGTGTGTGCCCCAGATGATACTGTAACTGACCTGCAGCCCTACCCCCCATTGTTGCATACGTCCAGCCCTGCCACTCAGGATGCTAGGATTCTTGAGTAGTTGGCCAACTGTTCCCGTGGAATTCTCACATAATCCAAGTATGCCAGGCTTCGCCATCTGCCAAGTGTTTTGATCACCGAGTCCTCCAGACCCCTTTTTGCAGCTGTTGTCGCGGCTCCTATCCGGAAGCTGTGTCCACAATATTGGGACTGATCCAGGCCTGCGATACTTAAGGCCTCTCTTACTGCCACGACCAGCCTCTGTCTCGTCAGGTAGCGACCATCCTTGAATAGAAATAGTGGACCTGGTCGATGTCCTCTCTCCACCAGATAGCCCAACAGCGCCGCAACTGGGCATAAGTCTGTGCACGTCCTTCCAATGTATAGACTAATCCCTTTCCTGAAGGGGTCCGTCTTTGACTGTTTGATAACCACCCTGATAACCTCTGGTCTCCGAGGGTCATCCACTGCAATATCTTCCCGGGTGAGATGTGCCTCTGGGTCGAAGCTCTTCTCACAAGGCACTGTCATCTCCCCCGCCCTGAGAAAACCAAAGAAGCCTAGGCAGACTGCCACCCACAGCATAATTCTGTCTGGGTTGTGACTGCCATTCTGCCACACTACTTTCAACTTTCGAAGAATTTCTGGACCTATGGGCAATCTTGCTCTGGGACTGGCTCCACTGCAGGCTTCCGCTCTCTTCGCTCCTTGGAGGGTGTACTGTAGTCTACCCATCGGTTCCCGGAATGGATCTCTTGCTCCCTCCGAAATATGCAGATGCCGTATGGCTGCTAGGTACACCTTCATTGTCCGGCACCTCAAGCCCTCCTTTACTAGAAAGGCTATGAAATAAATGAGGGTGTCCTCAGAAGATGGTACTGCGACCCGCCCACTCTGTGAGCAAAATGACAGGTATTTCTGCTGCCCCGATCTGTAAACCCGCTGCGTTGACTCTGCCAACCCCTTCAGGAACAGGCCCTTAGCAATTCCGTCCAGTTCACTGAAGTCCAGTCTGGCCGACGTAGGATGAGGGCACGTACTAGCTCTGGTGGGAGCACTCTGGGGCTTGGCTGAGCTCCGGGGTTCTGCAACAAAAAGGAAGCGTGGTCATTCCTTGACAGTGCATCAGCACTCCTATTCTCCACTCCCGGGAGGTGCTCAGCCCAGATCCTAACCTCATATAGAGCTAGGAAGAAGAAGGCACTCCTCATCAGGTGCATTGCTTTGTCATTCTTGCTTGTCCCCGAGTTAATAATTGCTACTACTGCTGCATTGTCGCAGCGACACCTGACCGACATCCCTCTCCACTTGCGTCCCCAGACTGCCACTGCTACCACTACAGGTAGCAGCTCCTTGATGGTAATATGGACTTCTCTCCATGCTTCTGGCCATTCGAACTGGAACCATTCACCGCCAGATGAGAATGCCCCACACCCCCAATTTCCGGATGCATCCGAAGTGACAGTTACATCGTACGCCCCCTTGGCCTTGTGGCACATCATACTTGTACCGTTCCATGCCTGGAGAAATGTAGCCCACCACACCAGGTCTGATCTGAATTCCTGGTTTAGCCTAATTCGGTGGTGTGGTTTCTTAGCCACCGACAACAACGATATTAGCCGCCTCGAAAACGTTCTTCCCGGTCTCACTACACAGCTTGCGTGCTGCAGTAACCCAATCAGGGACTGCAGCTCTCTTTTTGTACAGCAGCGGCGCCCTAGCCAGCGGCTGATCTCTCTTTTAAGGCGTGCCATCTTCTCCCTCGGGAGCCGCAGCATCCTGGCTTCTGTGTCCAGCTCGATACCTAGAAATACTATGGTCGTTGCCGGGCCCACCGTTTTGTGAGCTGCAATAGGAACTCCTAACACCTGACACTCCTGCAGAGCTGTGGTTAGTGCCTCCCTGCATCCACTGTGGGTAGGGCTGATGACCATGAAATCATCCAAGTAGTGCAGGACCTCCACTCCTCGTTGCTCTAGTAGCCACTGCATGGCATCCGCTACTGCCGAGAAGATCTTCGGTGCTGATCTCAAACCAAAGGGCAGGGTCTTGTCGACGTAAACCCTTCCCTTCCATTCCATGCCAAGCAGTGGCCTGTCGTCTGGGTGTACTGGCACAATCCTGTATGCACTTTCGATATCGAACTTTGCTAGGTGTGTGCTCCTCCCATGCGCCAGTACTCTGTCAACTGCAGTATCCACCGATGTGTACTTCATAGTGCACAACTCTGGCTCCAGTCCATCATTAACACTATGGCCCTCTGGGTATGATATGTCTACTATCAGCCTGTACTTTCCTGGCTGGTGAGGCTTCTCAATTACCCCGAACCTGTTGATATGAAACACAGTGCGACTGCTTCCATCCAAAGGGCCTGCAACCCTCCCTAGCCGAACCTCCTTGCCCAGATACTCGTCCACCACTCGGGGGTTTTCTATGGCCGACTGCATGTTCGACCGGGCGGACACCTTATCGACCGCTCCATACTTAAAGCCAACTCGAAATCCCTCTCTTAGCCCTGTCGCTATGTACTTTCTAAACTCAGGGTCCGGGTGCCGCTGCAGCCGCCTGCCCCAAATCCGCCAGTCGAGAGGTGAAACTATAGATCGGCAGTTCACTGGGAGATCTACCCGACTGGGCGGCTTCCTCTCAGCCAGCCGCTTCAGGTGATCGATGTAGGCATATCTTGCACTCCGGGGACCTGTGTTCGCACATGAACTCAACTTGACCAACGCAACAAAACGACCCTTTTCCTATCCCTTAATTATCTATATAATTATATATACACATATCTATATACATATCTATATATATATATATTTTTTTTTACTTCCCCTACCCCCTATGAAGTAACCTATTAATTATTTAAATACTTATTATTATTATTGTTATTATTATTATTAATATTTTTTTTAATTTTTTTATTTTAAACTACATAGTTATTAATTTATTATTAGTATTAGTATTATTATTAATTTCATTATTATTTCTTTTTTAATATCCATCAATTTTTTCACATGGCCTCAGCCTGCTACATGCTATAATGAGACTAATGAGGGTCTAATACCCTGGTTCATGGCTGCGGTGCCGCTGGTCCGCTCCTTTCAGGCACTCTATGGCCTCTGCTGCGACACGTGGACTTCTTGTGGTCCTGGTCCCCACATGCTCAAATCGGCAGTACGGTAAGAAACATTTCCCTTCGTTATAGGCATAGCATGCCCCTCGCCGTCCTCGTCTCCTTCTCTGCTCTCCTTGTGCTTCCTCCCTCCTCCACCGCATCACTCTCTCCTGGATCTGCACCATTGGGACATCCCTGCTTGGATGGAGGGCACATTCATCCTGAGAGTGATCGGATGCCATGCACCGACTGCAGACTTGACCCCTGCCGCCATAATGCCAGGAATGTTGTTGCATATAACCCCTGATTCACCTTGGCGAAATTTGCCTCAGCCAGGGAGATCTGCTGGCGGAATGCAGAGTCATACAGGAGCCAGCCACGCCCCCCACACTTCCTGTGTTCCGCGATTATGAAGGCTTGATACGCCCATAGGTCCTGCGCTTTCTGTGGGTACTTGGCACAGACCACCGCCGCATATGAGCTGAAGCACTGCAGCCAGCTCTCCATGTCTGGGACTTCCCTGCGACTTGAGCGGGACATTTTCCCACTCTCACCTGCTGCTAACCTCCTCCTCTCTGCCTCCACATTATCTTTTAGCAGCTCCGCCATGTCCACATATTCCCCTCGCTGAATCTTCAGCACCAGCTTCCCCGGCACTACTGGAAGAGCCTCGCCGAGGATAAACGGTGAACCTTCGTCACTGTTCCTGTATTGTCCTTGGGCCTTCTTCCCTGCAGCAAGCTCCACTGCCTGCTTGACTGCCTCCCGAGCGGGGGTACTCCTCTCACCACCCTCATCACTTGGGAATACTGGGAGGCCCAGACTGGCCACTTCCTCTGGGGTGGGGCCACTGCCCAGCTCCCCATCTAGCCAACACAGACAAATTTGTTGCATTGAATGCACTCCTACCTCTATACATTGGACTGACTGCCCCAGACCTCAACATGGACCTACGCCCGCACCGTCACTTCAGACCCAACGCCCAACCTCACCTTGGATTTTTTTTTTTTTTTTAACTTAATTACCTAATTACTTTATTTATCTATACTTATTATTTTATTTATTTATTTATTTGTTATTATTATTATTATTATTATTATTAATTATTATTATTATTATTTTTTTTTTTTCAACCTTATACTGGGACCTCCAACACCATCTTCTCCGACCACTGTCTTATACTGGGAGCTTCACCCGTCATCTTACACTGGGGCCTCTGCCCATCGCCTTACACTGGGGCCTCCTCCCTCTGCCTTCCACTGGGGCCTCCGCCCTCTGCCTAACCTTGGGGCCTCCGCCCTCTGCCTTACACCGGGGCCTCCGCCCTCTGCCTTACACTGGGGCCTCCGCCCTCTGCCTTACACTGGGGCCTCCGCCCCCTGCCTCACACTGGGGCCTCTGCCCATCACCTTACCCTGGGGCCTCCGCCCTCGGCCTTACACTGGGGCCTCCGCCCACTGCCTTACACTGGGGCCTCCGTCCTCTGCCTTACACAGGGGCCTCCGCCCACTGCCTTACACTGGGGCCTCTGCCCATCACCTTACACTGGGGGCCTCCGCCCTCTGCCGTTCTCCCGGGGCCTTTGCCCGCAACCTTACATCATGAGCCCTGCTCCTCTAGACAGGCTTCTAAACCCTGCGACATTCCCGGCTTGACACTCTAAGTACCACTGCTGATTGTTGTTATTCATTCCTGGTTATATTAACTCCTCTCTACATACTATATAATCTTTTTTTTTTTTTTTTTTTTTTTTGATTACTACTACTACTACTATTCCTATAGACTGTTACTGGCCCCTTTTCCTGCCCACTTGCTAACTGGTTACTGGCCGTTCTTACCGCGAGTCTCCCGGGTCCTCTCCTGTGCAGTCTCTCTGACAGTCGGGTCTTCTGCCGACCTAGCCCCTGGAACCGCGCGGCTCCTGTCTCCTCCCCTGCCGGTTCGTTCTCCAAGCTGAGCTGCTACTCTGGCAGCGATCATGTCCACCAGTGCGGTGTCTATCGGCATCGCCGTCACCACTGGTGCTGGAGTGCCTGCCCCGCTGGCTGGGCTCGACTCCAATTTCTCGGTCGAAGGTCCCGCGCTAGACATCTATAGGGGACAGAAAATGCAATATTGTCAACACACAACTTGGTTCCCTGTTGATCTCAGTCCCACAGCGTTATGTAGACGATCCGCTCTTCTACGTTCGCTGGCCACGTGTACACATCTACTCACGTGGGTCTGCATGCTGAATTGGTTACTGCTCGAGGCGGGGCTTCCCCCAGCCCCGCCTATCCCCTTTGACGGTCCTCGTAATTAACTTGGTCTAACTATACTGTTAAACCTTATCGAACTTTGAGTTGAACTGAAACTTTGCAGAGGTCGCGCCGTTCTTCTAATTCGGACTCACGCTAGAAATTCGCTTCTGCCTATTCTTCAGGGAACAGACATAACAACCAATATAAAATATGATTTCCCCATCCTGTTTTTCCTTTTGTCTTCTTGCCTTATTTTTCTTTATTTTCCTCTTTCTTCCTACTGTTTTTATTTCTTTCCTACCTTTTCCTTTCTTTTCTTTCGTGTACTGTTTTTCATTCTTTCTTCTTCCTTTTTCTTTTCTTCCTACCTTTTTTCATTCATTCCTCTTTCTTTTGTCCCTCTTCATTGTCTTTTTCTCTTTCCTGCCTCTCTTCATGCCACTTCTCTTTCTTTTTTTGTTTCTACACTTTTCCTTTGCTATTATTTTCTTTATCATACTAGCTAACTAGCGCTGAGGGTTTGCACTTCAGTGCTCTAGTTCATTCATTCATTCATTCATTCTGTCACTCTGTCTGTCAACAGGCCACTTCTGGAAGGTAGGAACCAGCCAGGCTCTGAAAGCGGCATCAAACAGCAGTATTTCACGAAGTAAGTTCCTTTAATATGCCAGAATTTTGATTTTGGACTTCATTTTCAAGAAAAAAGCGAGTCTTTCCAGAGCCGTGCGATCGTAGGCTTGCAGCGGGAACCGCCCCTTAAAAACGTGCTTGTCACGTGAGCCAGCTTGCAGGTTGCAAATCACTTTTAAATAGCTAACAATTACATGCATTCAGCGTGAGGTGATGCATTGCGTAGTCGTTGAGTGAGCAAGTACCTAACCTAATAGTTTCTGGTTCGAATCCGCGTCGACAATATATTTTTTTTCATCTTTTTTTTCTTTTTTCTTTTGTCTTCTTGCCTTATTTTCCTCTTTCTTCCTACTGTTATTATTTCTTTCCTACCTTTTCCTTTCTTTTTTTCTAACTAGCGCTGAGGGTTTGCACTTCAGTGCTCTAGTTAACCCTCAGCGCGCATGCGCCCAGAGGGTTACAGTAGTCCTAGTTAACCCTCAGTGCGCATGCGCCTGAGGGTATATAGTAGTCAACCCGTCATTAACCCTCAGTGCGCATGCGCCTGAGGGTATATAGTAGTCAACCCGTCATTCATTAACCCTCAGTGCGCATGCGCCTGAGGGTATATAGTAGTCAACCCGTCATTCATTAACCCTCAGCGCGCATGCGCCCAGAGGGTTATAGTAGTCCTAGTGTCATTCATTCATTAACCCTCAGTGCGCATGCGCCTGAGGGTATATAGTAGTCAACCCGTCATTAACCCTCAGTGCGCATGCGCCTGAGGGTATATAGTAGTCAACCCGTCATTCATTCATTCAGTCAACAGCGGATCTCGAAGAGTACGGCTACCCAGGCTTTGAAAGCGACATCAAACTATAGCACTTCACAGAGTAAGTCCCTTTAATGTGCCAGAATTGTTAGTTTTGACTTAGTTTTCAAGAAAAAGCGAGTAGCCTACAATCGTACGTTACGGTAATGGGAACCGCCCCTTAAAAAACTTGCTTGTCACGTGAGCCAGCTTTCAGGTTGCAAATCACTTTTAAATAGCTAACAATTACATGGATTCAGCGTGAGGTGTTCCGTGGCATAGTTGTTGAGTGAGCGAATAGCTAACCTAGAAGTCTCTGGTTCGAACCGAAGTAGATGCTCATTTTTTTTTTTCATCCTCTTTTTTTTTTTTTTTTTTTTTTTCTTCTTGCCTTATTTTTCGCTTCCTGCGGTTTTTATTGCTTTCCTACCTTTTCCTTTCATTTCCTCTTTCTTTTGTCCCTCTTCATTGTCTTTTTCTCTTTCCTGCCTCTCTTCATGCCACTTCTCTTTCTTTTTTTTTGTTTCTACACTTTTATTTTTCTTTATCATACTAGCTAACAAGCGCTGAGGGTTTGCACTTCAGTGCTCTAGTTCATTCATTCATTCAGTCAACAAGGGATCTCGAAGAGTACGGCTACCCAGGCTTTGAAAGCGACATCAAACTAAAGCACTTCACAGAGTAAGTCCCTTTAATGTGCCAGAAATGTTAGTTTTGACTTAGTTTTCAAGAAAAAGCGAGTAGAATTTCAGTCCTACAATCGTACGTTACGGTAATGGGAACCGCCCCTTAAAAAACTTGCTTGTCACGTGAGCCAGCTTGCAGGTTGCAAATCACTTCATACTAGCTAACTAGCGCTGAGGGTTTGCACTTCAGTGCTCTAGTTCATTCATTCTGTCACTCTGTCTGTCAACAGGCCACTTCTGGAAGGTAGGAACCAGCCAGGCTCTGAAAGTGGCATCAAACAGCAGTATTTCACGAAGTAAGTTCCTTTAATGTGCCAGAATTTTGATTTTGGACTTCATTTTCCAGAAAAAAGCGAGTCTTTCAAGAGCCGTGCGATCGTAGGCTTACAGCGGGAACCGCCCCTTAAAAAACGTGCTTGTCACGTGAGCCAGCTTGCAGGTTGCAAATCACTTTTAAATAGCTAACAATTACATGCCATCAGCGTGAGGTGTGGCGTTGTGTAGTCGTTGAGTGTGCAAGTACCTAACCTAATAGTCTCTGGTTCGAATCCTCTTCGACGTTATTTTTGTTTTTCATCTTTTTTTTTTCATCCTGTTTTTTTTTTTTTTCCTTTTGTCTTCTTGCCTTATTTTTCTTTATTTTCCTCTTTCTTCCTACTGTTTTTATTTATTTCTACCTTTTCCTTTCTTTTGTCTCTTCATTGTCTTTTTCTCTTTCCTGCCTCTCTTCATGCCACTTCTCTTTCTTTTTCTTTTTTTCTACACTTTTCCTTTATTATTTTCTTTATCATACTGTCCACGTTGAGTTGGCGCGACCACAAATGTGGCAAAAGAGGAATGCACTCGGCGAAACCGGAGACCAATTAAGGTCACATGACAGTAGTAGCTCAAATGCGCGAAAACGTCGACGCCCACATGAAAAACGGGGCGGGTCCAAGGTGCGCATTATTACCGTAAGTTTACTTGTTGAAATGAAAAAGAAGCTATGGCAGTTTCTTCCGCGGCTGTATTCAATATATGCCCAGTTAAAACTAATCACTAGTATGTACGAGCTTCAAGTAGTGCGCTAAAACTGGTTGAAGGTTGGGGAGGGTTATCTGGAGCTACAAAACTTAGAGGAAAGAAGCACAGGACCGCGGCTGAATGCCTCCTCAAGTAAGTCTGATTGTTGTGTGCTTAAGCGTGTATTTAAACTCTATTCTTACTTTCTTGGTGTGACGAATTTCTGAAGTACTCAACAGTAATGTGAAGAATCCAGCACATCACCTGCACTTTAGCTATGGCCACACACATTCCAGTATTACTTTGTCCTTCACACTGAATCATTCATATCATTTTATTCATGATTTTACTATATTTTCTATCTACTTGTTAAATTTCAACTTTGTTTTAAATTATACAAAAAAATTTGACAATTAATATAATTTTATGACATGTACAATATATATATTATATAATTTTATGATGACATGAAATTGTGGTAGATACAAGCAGCAGTTGAATTTGTAGGGTGGTAAATAGCATCACCATAGCCATAGAGAACTGTACCTATATAGACATGAGGAGTAATGGACAGCTAAAGCATAAATAGTGGCATATAGAGTCTATGATGAATTGTATATCTTATCTTGGTCAGCAAACAGTAAATTGGCTGAGTTTCTAAATAAATGGCCCTATTTAAACAGGTAAGAAAATCTGAGTGGACAAGCAACCCGTGATACAAACGTACCTCACATTGTAGCTTGCTCTTGTTAAGTAGCCTTGAATAGCAACAAATTCCTGAGCCTAAAATGAACCAGAATGTCAAGCAGAAGGGTAGAAACGAAGTCACCAAACTACGACTGCTTTTTGTTTACAATTGTCTCCGAGGTACTGCCACGTGTTTGGCCAGGTTTGAGCGCGTGACTAAATCCCGCCGCGTGTAGCGCGGGAAACGTGTGGTTTTATTTATTCCCATAGACTTTTTCTATTGAGTTTTGAAACTGCACTTTCCCGCTGGCTCAGAAGTTTTTAAAGGAAATTTTCTGGACCGCTTCGGTACGAGCTTTCAAATGGTACAAACCCAGGAAGGGTAGCTACTTCCGTTCAAAAGTTATTAAGGGTTTTTACCTGCCAACTCAACTTGGACATACTAGCCCTGAGGGTTTGCACTTCAGTGCTCTAGTTCATTCATTCATTCTGTCACTCTGTCTGTCAACAGGCACTTCTGGAAGGTAGGAACCAGCCAGGCTTTGAAAGCGGCATCAAACAGCAGTATTTCACGAAGTAAGTTCAGTTAATATGCCAGAATTTTGATTTTGGACTTCATTTTCCAGAAAAAAGCGAGTCTTCCCAGAGCCGTGCGATCGTAGGCTTACAGCGGGAACCGCCCCTTAAAAAACGTGCTTGTCACGTGAGCCAGCTTGCAGGTTGCAAATCACTTTTAAATAGCTAACAATTACATGCATTTAGCATGAGGTGATGTGTTGCGTAGTCGTTGAGTGAGCAAGTATCTAACCTAATAGTCTCTGGTTCGAATCCTTGTCGACGGTATTTTTTTTTTTCATCTTTTTTTTTTCATCCTGTTTTTTTTCTTTTTCCTTTTGTCTTCTTGCCTTATTTTCCTCTTCCTACTGTTTTTATTTCTTTTCTACCTTTTCCTTTCATTACTTCTTTCTTTCCTGTACTGTTTTTCTTTATTTCTTCTTCCTTTTTCTTTTCTTCCTACCTATTTTCATTCATTCCTCTTCTTTATCATACTAGCTAACTAGCGCTGAGGGTTTGCACTTCAGTGCTCTAGTTCATTCTGTCACTCTGTCTGTCAACAGGGCACTTCTGGAAGCTAGCAACCAGCCAGGCTCTGAAAGCGGCATCAAACAGCAGTATATCACGAAGTAAGTTCCTTTAATATGCCAGAATTTTGATTTTGGACTTCATTTTCCAGAAAAAAGCGAGTCTTTCCAAAGCCGTGCGATCGTAGGCTTACAGCGGGAACCGCCCCTTAAAATACTTGCTTGTCACGTGAGCCAGCTTGCAGGTTGCAAATCACTTTTAAATAGCTAACAATTACATGCATTCAGTGTGAGGTGTTGCGTGGCGTAGTCGTTGAGTGAGCAAGTAGCTAACCTAATAGTTGCTGGTTCGAATCCACGTGGACAATATTTTTTTTTTTTCATCCCGTTTTTTTTTCTTTTTTCTTTTTTCTTCTTGCCTTATTTTCCTCTTTCTTCCTACTGTTATTATTTCTTTCCTACCTTTTCCTTTCTTTTTTCTAACTAGCGCTGAGGGTTTGCACTTCAGTGCTCTAGTTCATTCATTCATTCATTCAGTCAACAGCGGATCTCGAAGAGTACGGCTACCCAGGCTTTGAAAGCGACATCAAACTATAGCACTTCACAGAGTAAGTCCCTTTAATGTGCCAGAATTGTTAGTTTTGACTTAGTTTTCAAGAAAAAGCGAGTAGCCTACAATCGTACGTTACGGTAATGGGAACCGCCCCTTAAAAAACTTGCTTATCACGTGAGCGAGCTTTCAGGTTGCAAATCACTTTTAAATAGCTAACAATTACATGGGTTCAGCGTGAGGTGTTCCGTGGCATAGTTGTTGAGTGAGCGAATAGCTAACCCAGAAGTGTCTCGTTCAAACCCAAGCAGATGCTAATTTTATTTTTCATCCTCTTTTTTTTTTTTTTTTTTTTTTTTCTTGCCTTATTTTTTGCTGCCTGCGGTTTTTATTGCTTTCCTACCTTTTCCTTTCATTTCCTCTTTCTTTTGTCCCTCTTCATTGTCTTTTTCTCTTTCCTGGCTCTCTTCATGCCACTTCTCTTTCTTTTTTTTGTTTCTACACTTTTATTTTTCTTTATCATACTAGCTAACAAGCACTGAGGGTTTGCACTTCAGTGCTCTAGTTAACCCTCAGTGCGCATGCGCCTGAGGGTATATAGTAGTCAACCCGTCATTAACCCTCAGTGCGCATGCGCCTGAGGGTATATAGTAGTCAACCCGTCATTAACTCTACGTGTGCCATAAAGCAACTGTTAGTCACAGTTTAACAAAGTTGGAGGCAGTGCCAGATGGGTATGCTTAGTGCTTGGGAGGGAGCGCCCTCCCATTGTGCTGATGCCTACAGCACCTTTGTTGCTGCTTAGCAGGAGGGTGCTCCTGATTGTGCAGGTAACAGTTTCTGTAGCACCCTCCTACTTGTGCTTGTGCCTGCGGCACTTCTGCTGCTCTGGAGGTTGTACCCTCCCCATTGCACTATTTGCTGATACTCCCTGCTGTCTGGCTTCAGCGGAAGCCTTAACTTATTATTTCACTACATACTGTCCATTAGCTGCATTTAAGCCCTATGTGCACTATTGCTCCAGATGAGTTGACCTCATCACATTTATGCCTGGCCTATTGCACCTGTTGAGTATTAGTGCTTGGGGGAAAAGGGGGGAACCCCCGACTACTTTTGCTTCCTCAATTACCCATCTGGCACCAGTCCCACTATTCCTGCATTGGAATAGCAGAAAGTCAACCTACTTCTATACCATCATACCTAACTATGTAAGTACCCCTATTGTTTTTTAAATATGGGGAGGGCAGCTTTCATGGGTGGGAGAAAGACAATATTGCTTGCGTTGGCTAGTCAGCTAGTCTGCCTCACTGTCACGTGACTGTATCTGTTGTTTCCCGCCTAAACCCACTGGCACCGCCCCCGTCGCCTGCCACGGAAGCACACTGCGTGTTAACCCTATTTAACATATTAAATCTTCATTAACTCTACGTGTGCCATAAAGCAACTGTTAGTCACAGTTTAACAAAGTTGGAGGCAGTGCCAGATGGGTATGCTTAGTGCTTGGGAGGGAGCGCCCTCCCATTGTGCTGGTGCCTACAGCACCTTTGTTGCTGCTTAGCAGGAGGGTGCTCCTGATTGTGCAGGTAACAGTTTCTGTAGCACCCTCCTACTTGTGCTTGTGCCTGCGGCACTTCTGCTGCTCTGGAGGTTGTACCCTCCCCATTGCACTATTTGCTGATACTCCCTGCTGTCTGGCTTCAGCGGAAGCCTTAACTTATTATTTCACTACATACTGTCCATTAGCTGCATTTAAGCCCTATGTGCACTATTGCTCCAGATGAGTTGACCTCATCACATTTATGCCTGGCCTATTGCACCTGTTGAGTATTAGTGCTTGGGGGAAAAGGGGGGAACCCCCCAACTACTGTCCCTATCCTTAATCTATTTAGGAGGCCTACCTAACTCCAATTTTATGACCTATCCCACTTCCTTTTAATTTTCAATTATTAGCATAGATTACTACCATTATTATCCTCCCCCCTTTCCCCCAAGTTGTATGGATACTATTCTTATGCATACATATATATATATATAATTATGTATATACCCCCACACACCACTTTTATTTTATTTTATTTTATTTTTTTTTTATACACATATTGAGAAGAGTGAAGGTGATAACCAAATACATGGCATATTACTGTCTAGTTTGCTATAACCGACGAAAATGCTGCTAGTTGATGTCTAGGGATTCGAATGTATCGCTTAAATGCGTCACTTTTCCATCTGCCCAAGGCTTGTATAGTCGAATCTTCCACTCCTTTGGCTGCCGCCGTGCTCGCTGCTCCAATTCGAAACGAATGTCCCGTAAAAAAGGACGAGTCCACTCCTGCGACCCTTAGAGTAGATTTCAGCCATGCAACTAATGCTGCCCTGGACAAAGGGTTCCCTCCATCTTGTACAAATAAAGCTGTTGTTGACCCAACCTTTCTCACTCCAAGATATGCAAGAACTGCCACTACTGGGCAAAGATCCTGATTTGTACGCCCCAGGAACAGCTTAATACCAGATTTGTCCTGATCCGTTTTGGACTGTTTTAGAAACACACTTATCATGGTTGGAATCTCATAACTATCCACCGCTATGTCGCTTATCTCTAGGTGCTTCCCTGGATCAAATGGATCATTGACAGTAAACTCGCCGCAGCGTAAAAATGCAAAGTACCCTAGGCAACAAGCCGCCCACATCATGATGTTTGTGTAGTCTGTGGGTGTTCTCTGGACTACTTCCCAAATATCTCGCAAGACTATCGGTGTAATAGGCAGTCGTCGATCTTGCCCTGAAGGTTTCAGCCTCTTCACACCTTTAAACACTAGATCCAGTTGCGGCACAGCCAAGAAGGGATCTGCATAACCCTTGCTGAGATGCAAGTGCCTCACTGCCGACATATATGCCCGAACTGTTGAATAACCTACTGATCCAGAAAGGTGAGCTGTGAACAACACCAGTGTCTTCTCTGTCGCTGGTAGTGGGTACTTTCCAATAGCCTCACAGAACTTCATGTACTGGGTTTGAGCAGACGAGTAAGCTCTTTGGGAGCTTGGTGCCAGGCTGTTCCTAATGAGGTTCTCAGCAAGGATCTCCAGGTGGCTGAGCGCCAGTCCTGACCTTGGGTAAACAGTAGCTCCCAGATACTGTGTGGGATAGGTGTGGGAGTGGGGTTGGCATCCTTGTTGAGCTGGAACAAAACCTGCAAATGATTGCGAGAAATGGCATCAGCAATGGAATTATTAACCCCTTCGATGTGATTAGCTCTGACTCTTATATCCAACACCGCTGTATAAAAATGCAGGTATCGCAACAATTGCACTAGTAGTGGGTCCCTACAATTTTGTGCATTAACAATCTGAACCACTGCCATGTTGTCACATTTGAACACTACCAATTGGTGGCGCCACTGTTGGCCCCACACTGCCACTGCAAGGACAATGGGTAGTAGCTCTTTAACCGCAATACTTCTTTCCTTCCATTCATTTTCCCATTGACACTGTAGCCACTGATTGCCCCATATAGCTCCGCAACCCCATGACCCAGATGCATCTGTTGCCACCACTCTATCTGGGACTTGGTTCATGCAATGAACCTGCATCATGCTACAGCCATTCCAATATTCTAAGAAAGTCTGCCACCAAGCCAAGTCAGCATGAAACTCAGCGGTTAGATGTACCCAATGATTAAGTCGTCTAACTGTCTTGGCCCTATCAATCATTCTACGAAGGAATATCCTCCCCGCCAAAACCACCTTGCATGCATGCGACAGCTTTCCTATAAGGGATAGTAAGTTTCTCTTCTGACATGATTTTTTGTTACTCCACTCGTGCAGGACTTCTTTCAGATGATCCAGTTTGGATTTAGGTAACCTTGCTTCCATTGTCGTTGTATCTAGCTCAATTCCTAGAAAAGTCATTCTCGAGTCTGGTCCTTCAATTTTTTGCCTTTTCAATGGTATTCCCAGCAATTTGCAAGTGTCCTGAATCTGATTAAGATTGACGCTGCACTGACTTGTGTTCCCACATCCCATAGTTAAAAAATCATCCAGGTAGTGGATTAGAGTCGACACCCCTCTATTGAACAAGATCCATTCTAGTGCATCTGCCAATGCCGAGAAAATTTTTGGCGCCGAGCGCAAGCCAAAGGGTAAAACGGTATCAATATATAATTTCTGTTTCCACCTCATTCCGAGTAGCTGTCGGTCAGCTGGATGAATGGGCACATTCCTGTAGGCATGTTCAATATCGACCTTTGCTAGCAGTGACCCTCTGCCTAGCCCCACAATCTTCTCAATGGCTGTATCCACTGACGCAAAGGCAATCGAACATAACTCTGAGTCTATGCCGTCATTAACACTTGCTCCATCGGGGCTTGAGAGATCAAGAACCAGTCGCCACTTTCCGGGCTGGTTGGACTTTGGTATTACCCCAAATCTAGAAATCTGCACTGTTTCCGTGTATTCTTTAGGAATCTCTACAATACGCCCAGCCTTTACCTCTGTTGCTAAATACTCTGTTACAGGTTCTGGATGATGCATTGTCGATGCCATGTTACCAACGGCAGATTTGCGTGCACATCTTCCACGCTGGAAGCCAATCTTGAACCCATTTTTGATTCCATCTAGAATATATTTGCAGAAGTCTCTATCTCTGTGTCCCTCCAGCTCTTGCTCCCAACTCTCAGCAACTAACGGTGTGATAATTCTCTGACAAAACTCAGGGAGAACGCTTCTATCTGCCGGTTCACAAGTACTTAGTGCCAACAGATCTGTTGTGTATCGGTATCTTCCATCACTCAACATGTTATGTGCTTGAAAATGTGTACTTATCGCTACTATATAATTGCTAATACATTCTTCTATCAATTGATATTGTGAATCATTATTTACTGTGGACATGGGTAAACGTTGAATATTGCATCCTGAATTATTCGGTGAGTCTATGGTACTGCTTGTATGAATCATCTCAAGGTGATTTGTGCATTTCTCCTTCTCTGTCCGGTTAGGGACGAAAAGGAGGGGGCTCTCCAGACCTCTCGCCTTTCTTCTCCATTGATTCTTTCCTGGTCCCTGATTGCTTTGGGCAACGCTTAGCCTGGTGATCCCCGGAACAATGAGCGCAGACGTGCCTGAAGTTACAGCGATCTGCACTGCAGCCCACCGAGCCCCAGTTCCAGCGCTTACATACTGGTGTGTCTGGGTAAGGCCGGAACCTACTGTCACTCCTCTTGTTATGGTGAGATGATCCACTCGCACACTTCTTGTGTTCCTTGCTGCCACATGACCAGCAGGGGATTCGTGATGCCGCTATGCCGAAGTGTTGGGTCCATAGTGGTGGGCTAATCTGTCCCCAACAAGTAAACAAAGTAGGTCCTGCCGCAGCTTGTCTCCTAAACAAACTATCATATCCCAGCCATGCCTCTTCCACATAGTCACTGCTAGCCTTTACTATCAGTGATGAATATGCGAGCAGGTCCTTCACTCTTGACGCATCCTTCATAGACACCACTGCAATGTAGGTATTGAAACATCCTACCCATTCTTGAATCGATGTAATTCCCTTCTTCTCCTTCCTTCGCTCTCCATACACCAGATCTTGTATTGTCGGCTCTGGAGCACCCAGCCTCGATGGTAGCAATGAGTCCAACTCGATGAATTCATTCCTCCAAATCTTTTCTGCCAATTTCCCTGGGATAGGCGGAGAGTTCATACTCACTACCACTGCTTCTCCTGACTTTGGGGCCATTCTGTCTCCATGCCACAGAGCCGAAACTGGCGACTCTGGTGTTAACGCTGATCTGACTGCCAAATTATTTGGCACTCCCATTGATGTAGTGAGCGTCGCTGTCCCTGGTGCTGCCAGGGAAGCACCCAATGCTGCTGCACTGCCCGGGCTCATCAACGGCACCGATCCCCTAATTACACTGGCTGGCGGCAAGCAGCCCACTCTACCACCTGCCATTTATATAGCAAAATATGTATCACTATCCCCTAGGTATCTTGCCCTAGAAGCAACTCCCCTTAACCTCCTTTCCTGCATACTACCGGGTAAATCCTAGCTAATCTAACAATTACTTACTAGCCCATAGCCTAACCCCCATTACAACCTTAAACTCTTACCTTGCTACCCTATTATCCCAGTACTATCCCCAAGTATGCTATGCTAAGTTTAATAAAAGATGATCCTTTACCTGACAAAGGAATTGCTGAGCTGGCAACCCTCGCCGTTGGGCCTGAAACCGAGGTCCCTTCACTAGCTCTGTCTGACCTCTCCGCCTCAGGAGGGGGCCGTCTGATAGCCTCCACAATTGACTCTGCCAAGCGTGGCATTGCTCCCTCCAGTGCCCTTGATAGAGCTGCGTCTAGTGAAACAGCTGACACCCGACTCCCCGCCGTAGTTGTGACTACTGCCTCGGATAAAGACGCGCTAGGAACGCTAGTTGAAGCCATAATCAGCCTGCCCCGCTTTGCTAGAAAGGAAATTTCAACCAGAAAGACAATATTGCTTGCGTTGGCTAGTCAGCTAGTCTGCCTCACTGTCACGTGACTGTATCTGTTGTTTCCCGCCTAAACCCACTGGCACCGCCCCCGTCGCCTGCCACGGAAGCACACTGCGTGTTAACCCTATTTAACATATTAAATCTTCATTAACCCTCAGTGCGCATGCGCCTGAGGGTATATAGTAGTCAACCTGTCAGTCATTCAGTCACTCATTCAGTCATTCTGTCAACAGGGGATCTCGAAGAGTACGGCTACCCAGGCTTTGAAAGCGACATCAAACTATAGCACTTCACGGAGTAAGTCCCTTTAATGTGCCAGAATTTTTAGTTTTGACTTAGTTTTCAAGAAAAAGCGAGTAGAAATTCAATCGTACGTTACGGTAATGGGAACCGCCCCTTCAAAAACTTGCTTGTCACGTGAGCCAGCGTGCAGGTTGCAAATCACTTTTAAATAGCTAACAATTACATGGATTGAGCGTGAGGTATTCCGTGGTATAGTTGTTGAGTGAGCAAATAGCTAACCTAGAAGTCTCTGGTTCGAACCCAAGTAGACCCTTTTTTTTTTCCATTTTTTTTTCATCTTTTTTTTCCTTTTTTTCTTCTTCTGGCCTTATTATCCTCTTCCTACTGTTTTGATTGCTTTCCTACCTTTTCCTTTCATTTCCTCTTTCTTTTGTCCCTCTTCATTGTCTTTTTCTCTTTCCTACCTCTCTTCATGCCACTTCTCTTTCATTTTTTTGTTTCTACACATTTCCTTTTCTTTATCATACTAGCTAACTAGCGCTGAGGGTTTGCACTTCAGTGCTCTAGTTCATTCATTCATTCATTCATTCAGTCAACAGCGGATCTCGAAGAGTACGGCTATCCAGGCTTTGAAAGCGACATCAAACTATAGCACTTCACAGAGTAAGTCCCTTTAATGTGCCAGAATTGTTAGTTTTGACTTAGTTTAAGCTAGTAGCCTACAATCGTACGTTAAGGTAATGGGAACCGCCCCTTAAAAACTTGCTTGTCACGTGAGCCAGCTTTCAGGTTGCAAATCACTTTTAAATAGCTAACAATTACATTGATTTAGCGTGAGGTGTTCCGTGGCATAGCTGTTGAGTGAGCGAATAGCTAACCTAGAAGTCTCTGGTTCGAACCCAAGTAGATGCTCATTTTGTTTTTTCATCCTCTTTTTTTTTCTTTTTTTTTTTTTCTTTTCTTCTTGCCTTATTTTCCGCTTCCTGCGGTTTTTGTTGCTTTCCTACCTTTTCCTTTCATTTCCTCTTTCTTTTGTCCCTCTTCATTGTCTTTTTCTCTTTCCTGCCTCTCTTCATGCCACTTCTCTTTCTTTTTTTTTGTTTCTACACTTTTATTTTTCTTTATCATACTAGCTAACAAGCGCTGAGGGTTTGCACTTCAGTGCTCTAGTTCATTCATTCATTCAGTCAACAAGGGATCTCGAAGAGTACGGCTACCCAGGCTTTGAAAGCGACATCAAACTAAAGCACTTCACAGAGTAAGTCCCTTTAATGTGCCAGAAATGTTAGTTTTGACTTAGTTTTCAAGAAAAAGCGAGTAGAATTTCAGTCCTACAATCGTACGTTACGGTAATGGGAACCGCCCCTTAAAAAACTTGCTTGTCACGTGAGCCAGCTTGCAGGTTGCAAATCACTTCATACTAGCTAACTAGCGCTGAGGGTTTGCACTTCAGTGCTCTAGTTCATTCATTCATTTATTCATTCAGTCAACATGGGATCTCGAAGAGTACGGCTACCCAGGCTTTGAAAGCGACATCAAACTATAGCACTTCACAGAGTAAGTCCCTTTAATGTGCCAAAATTGTTAGTTTTCAAGAAAACGCGAGTAGAATTTCAGTCCTACAATCGTACGTTACGATAATGGGAACCGCCCCTTCAGTCCTACAATCGTACGTTACGATAATGGGAACCGCCCCTTAAGGGCACGCGGGATCACGTTTAATCACTTCAGCTTTTAACTCGCGGTTCGTTGAGTGCCTACCGGTGTGTGTGTCCTGATCGTTTTCATTGAAGGAAACCCTTTTCCAGTGTAAAGAAAGTTTTTTCCGTTGCTGGAGAAAGTCCTTTCCGTTGTTGAAAGTCCAAGCCCTTTCCGTTGTTGAAAGAAGCCCTATTTCATTCATCTACTGTAAGTTTAATTAAAACTATGCCTGCTTTTCAAAAAGTTTGCCCGAGTTGTATGGGTAATGTGCATGTCAGAAAGTCCAAGTGCCCTTGTGGTCATTCTTTTTCTACCAAGCCTAAGTTAATTTTAAAGTCTGAGAATGCCATGAAATCCATTGAACGTCGTAGGAACAGTATGGCTGAGTGTCAAGCCCGCAAAAGAACCAATGAAACAGTTGAAAAATCAGAGAGTCGCAAGCGTGCCAATGTTGAATGTCATGCCCGTAAAAGAGCTAATGAAACAGTTGAAGAATCAGAGAGTCGTAAGCGTGCCAATGTTGAATGTCATGCCCGTAAAAGAGCTACTGAAACAGTTGAAGAATCAGAGGGTCGTAAGCGTGCCAATGTTGAATGTCATGCCCGTAAAAGAACTAATGAAACAGTTGAAGAATCAGAGAGTCGTAAGCGTGCCAATGTTGAATGTCATGCCCGCAAAAGAACCAATGAAACAGTTGAAAAATCAGAGAGTCGTAAGCGTGCCAATGTTGAATGTCATGCCCGTAAAAGAGCTAATGAAACAGTTGAAGAATCAGAGAGTCGTAAGCGTGCCAATGTTGAATGTCATGCCCGTAATGAAACTCTTCATCAAAAAAACGTAAACAAGCTAATTTAGAATGCCAGACTCGTAAAAGAAATCAACAAACTCCTTTGCAAAGTGTTATACAGTCATTTATAGTTAAGACTAAACAAGGTCCAGATTGTGTATGCAAATCCTGCCATAGGCTTGTGTATAAACAGTCAGTTGTAAATCTTAGTGTGTGTAAGTATGTGAAAGCTAGTCCTGAATTACTGTCCAAAGTGTTTGATCCAGAATTTAAGTATTCGAGTCACGGTGGCCAAGAATGGGTATGTAAAACTTGCCATGCAGCACTTACTTGTGGTAAAATGCCAACACAAGCTATTGCAAATGGTCTGAAATTATCTAGTATACCACCCGAGCTTTCATGTTTAAATTCGTTAGAATTACGATTAATATCATTACGACTACCTTTCATGAAAATGGTAGCCCTACCATCAGGTAAACAGAGATGTATCCATGGTCCTGCAGTGAATGTGCCATCCAAATTAGACAATGTGTGTACTGTGCTTCCCAGACTTCCCTCTCAGAGTGAACTTGTTGCCCTCAAATTAAAGCGTAAATTATCATATAAAGGCCACTATATGTATGATTATGTAACACCTGAGAAAGTCCTGAATGCATTGAAATGGTTGAAAGAACATAATCCTTTGTATGTTGATGTTGAAGTCGATGAAGAGTGGTCATTGCATGCTGAAACAGATGATCATGATTTGTATTCCAGTATAACTGCCATTACAGATTGTTCTGATACCATGGCTGCCAATAGTGAGTGTACCAATCTTGTGAATACCAGTACAGATAGTAGTAATATTGTTAGTTTTGATGCTGGTCCAAGTATTACCAATATTGAGAGTGCAATCTCCCTGAATTCTGAGTTGTGTAATAATAGCAGTATGTGTGACCAAGAACCCACGGTGAACCCCACAGAGTGTCTCAATATATCTGAACATTGTGATAATAATTTAGTCACTGCCAAACACCATCTTGAGCAATATGCCAGTGAAAATGATTTCTCTATTCATGATGTACCTGGAGATGGTAACTGTTTATATCATGCCATACTTTACCAACTTGAACAGAACAATGTCATTTCTGCCACTGTACATGATATAAGGGAACTTGTTGCTTGTTATTTAGAAGACCATAAAGAAATGTTTATGCCGTTTGTTTCATCTCCCATAGCACCCGATAATGTTATCAACAGTGACACAGAAATCCCTAGTGCTGTAGATGCCAGTATTGCCTCAGTTACAGATCCTGACACAAGGTCTGCGTTGGTGTATGCCAGATATGTAGACAGAGTTAGGAATGGATCTTGGGGTGATCATGTGGTGATTGCAGCAATAGCCAATATGTACCATGTATCAGTCAATGTAGTCCAGGCAAGGCAATCTGGTTGTACTGTATCTATAACTAGTCCAGTCAATGACCACAGTAATTGTGAAATTAATCTTGGTCTTCTCATGCAGTACCATTTTGTTGGTCTAGACAAACTTGTAGTACATGTAACTCAAAATGAGAATGTAAATGTTGGGAGTCATTCAGTTCCTAATAATCAATCCTTATCTCACAATCCTAGTCCTCTACCAATGTCACTCAGTGAGCAAGATACTGAACATATTGACAATACCACACATGCCACTACTAGTGATGCCAGTAGCAATTCCCCCTTTATTAATAATGACCACAACAAAGAGTCATTTGAAGACGATGCCATAGAAGAAGGTGATGAATATACTAGACAAATTACAGGTGGCCCACTTGCCAGCATGATGACCATAGAAAATCCTGAAACTTTCAATGAAGTAGTTTGTGTTGCACCAGCTGAAGGTCAAACCCCATTGTTTATCATGACTGATCCTAACTTTGAAGCCATGTCAAATCCAGAGAAATTTCCAATCAGTAGTGGGTGTTTTACCACAGAGAGACCCAACAAAATAACTTATCGGAAATATTTCAACCAGAGACTTCTTAATGTTGATGGTAGATTTGCCAAAGATACTGACTATTTGTTTGTTGCCCAGTACATTGTTGAAGCCAAACAAATTCTAGATGATGCCCATAATTTTATTTGGAGACAAAAACCCGGCAGAAATTTTACAGCCCAACAAGCCCGAGACAAGAATATAGTGAGCCAGTGTGTGCGTAAAGATAAAGCATACAGTTTCATGAAAAATTTGCGAGGTTCTCCAGCATACTACCAAAAAACCTTCTATGAGTTGTTAGCCATGATACGTCAACTTGGAACTCCCACTTGGTTTTTCACATTGTCTGCTGCAGACATGAAATGGCCAGATGTGATTCAGACAATAGCCAGGCAGTATGGTGTAACATACACTGATGAACAAGTAGCTGCCCTGTCTTTTGAAGATAAAGCCAACTGGATCAGACGTAACCCAGTCACTGCTGCTAGACATTACCAATACAGACTCAATACATTCTTTCACGACTTTCTTAAGTCCTCAGCTAATCCACTTGGTGAACTAGTAGAGTATGCCATCAGAATTGAGTTTCAAGCCAGAGGCTCCCCACATGCTCACTGTTTGTTATGGATCAAAGATGCCCCCAAATATGGTGTAGACAGCAATGCCAGTGTGTGTCAGTTTATAGACCAATACATCACATGTGAAATACCTGACAAAGACAGCAAACTGAAAGACATGGTGCTACTGTTACAACAACACAAACATTCCAATTATTGTAAACGTAATAGACGTTGTCGTTTTAATTTCCCTCATCCTCCCAGTAATGAGACAATAATATCTGAACCCAGTGAGACTGCCTCTGATTACACTGATATTCTTACTTCTGTGTACAAAGCACTAGCAGAGAATCCTAATGACAGCATGAGTGAGCTGCTAAACAAATCCAATGTGACTCTAGACCAATATGTGACAGCCTTACAGGTGTCCACTAAATCCAGTGTTGTCATTCTGAAACGAAAGCCCAATGAATGCAATATCAACAATTACAATGCCTCTGTAATATTAGCATGGCAAGCCAACATGGATATCCAATATGTCCTCAATGCTTATGCATGTGTCATGTATGTTGCCTCTTACATTCAGAAAGATCCATGGGAGAATTATTAAGAAATGTCGCAGCTGAAGCCAGAACAGAAGAACTAAAAATTCAAATGCGTAAAGTTGGTTCTGCTTTTCTTACCCACAGAGAAGTCAGTGCTCAAGAAGCTGCATACAGAATTCTATCACTACCAATGAAACAATTGAGCAGATCAGTAGTTTTTGTTGACACTAATTGTAGAACTGATAGAATAGCCGTGTTGAAAGATAAAAATGCCCTGAAAGATTTAGATGAGGAGGACACCAATGTGTTTCAAAAGAGTCTTATTGACAGATATGAGCACAGACCCAATGAACTTCAGTGCATGTGTCTAGCTGAGTTTGCTGCCACTTACGTTACTAAATACCCACCAAAAGATGTAGAGAGTGTTAACAATGATGTTCTTCCCCCAGTTGAAACTGATACTAAGCCTACACAGATCACACTAACTGATGGCTATGGTAAAATGAATAAACGTAAACAACAAGCTGTCATCAGATTCAGAAGTTTCAATAGAGATTGTGATTCTACTAACTGGTTCAGAGCCAAACTAATGTTGTATTATCCTTGGTTTAATGAAACCACTGACCTATTAGGAGGCTATTCAACCTATGAAGAGCACTACAACCATGTCAGACACATTGTAACCACTAATGAACAGAAATACACACTAGCCAATATTGATAGTCTTGAAATGGAAGAAAACAATATTCCTGAACATGCATGGAATCTTATTGCCCCAAACACTGAGTCAGTTCAAGCCCAATCCCTAGCAGCTGGTTCTGAAACTCTAACTGAAGTGCCCCAGGAAGACATTGACCAAAATGCCAATCTTTTCACATCCACAACCCAGACTTCTGTACATGCAAGGTTTGAAAGTGCAGCCCATAAACAAGAAATCCCAGCTAGCCAATACAGAACACTCCTCAGAGGTCTTAATACCAAACAAAGACGAATAGTCATGTTCCACCGTAAATGGTGCAAAAAAGCAGTTTTATCATTAAAAAATGTGAAACCAATTGAACCATATTGTGTTTTCGTGAGTGGTCCAGGTGGTGTTGGCAAATCCCATGTGATCAAACTAATTCACTCAGACACTCTAAAACTACTCAAACTGTCAGGTACAATAGAGCCTGATGATGTCACTGTGTTACTAACAGCCCCTACTGGTGTAGCAGCATTCCTGATCAATGGCATGACTGTCCACTCAGCATTACTTCTTGGATGTAATAAGTATGGCGGATTTCAACCCCTCAATCATGACAAATTGAACTCTTTAAGAACCAAATTGTCCAAACTAGCATTAGTGATCATTGATGAAGTGAGTATGGTTGGTGCTAACATGTTGTTAGAAATCCACAAGAGATTGCAACAAATCAAAGCAGCTTTGCCAGATATTGCCTTTGGTGGTGTCAGTATACTAGCCGTAGGGGACCTATATCAGTTACCTCCAGTCGGACAATCCCCAGTATTCAGTACAGTTAGTGATAGTTATGCTAAACTATATCGTTCTGGTTCATTATGGGTCGATGAATTCCAAATGATCAAACTCGATGAAATCATGAGACAAAAAGATGACAATGCCTTCTGTGAATTGTTATGTAGAGTGAGAACTGCCCAATGCACTAGTAATGATTTTTCTATTCTGAAATCCAGAGAGATTGGTCCAGATAGCCCCAATTATCCCATTCATGCCCTTCATGTATACAAGTTAAATGCAGATGTTGACTACCAAAACAGCCGTATGTTGAATTCACTAGCCTCAGAGAGTGAGCAATGTTTCATCCATGCTTGTGATTCAATAGCAGGTCAAACTGATCATGTCAATCTCTCTAGCCTCTCTAACAAAAGAGCAGACACTGGGGGTCTACATGGTATTCTCAAATTAGCAGTGGGAGCCAGAGTTATGTTGACAACCAATGTTGATGTGTCTGATGGTCTTGTCAATGGTGCCAGAGGTGAAGTGATACAAATAGTAACCAACAATGATAACCAAGTGTCACATGTTCTGGTCAAATTTGATAATCATGATGTTGGTGCAAAAGCCAAGCAAGCCAGTTCTTTTAGAGGATATCTTGAAGCTGTTCCATTGAGCCGACATGAAACAAAATTTTTAGCTAAAGGCAAGCGAGGCTCAGAAGTAACTCGTGTACAGTTCCCACTAACTTTAGCATGGGCTACAACCATCCATAAAGTCCAAGGTCTAACACTTGATGAAATAGTAGTTGACATGAAAGGTGGCAGATTCAATCCAGGTCAAGCCTATGTAGCATTCAGTAGAGTCAAAACACTTGATGGATTACATATATTAAATTTTAACCCCAAAGCCATAAAAGCCAGTGGCGATATCAAGACTGAAATGGAAAGACTTACTGGTAATTTATTGAATTTTTCCGCTGTGATTCCTGCTATTTACTCTTCCGATAGTAACACCATTACTGTTGTCCTATTAAATGTTAGATCGATTTCTAGTAAATTACCTGATATTGTTCAAGATGCTACCCTCATTAGTGCTGATGTTGCATGTATCACTGAAACATGGTTGAGACAGTCCCAAACTTCCCCAGACATTCCTAATCACCAAGTTATAGCACGATCTGACAGAGTTCATGACAATAGCCATGGTGGTGTGATAATTACAATTAAGAATACTGTGACAGCCACTAATGTTCTCAACTTTCAGAGCTCTACATTAGTAGAAGCCACAACTGCTACTTTGACCCTGCCTGGTGGTGAGCAAGTCCAAATTACAGTCATTTATCGGTCTCCCAGTGCAACAATGACAACACTGTTATCTGATTTGTTCGATATCATTGACTCACTGTCTACTGATATACCAAGTTTAATATTGGGTGACTTTAATGTTGATCTGCAAACTCAAACAAATGTGCAGTTGCCAAATTTTATGTTTAGTCATGGATACACACAGTTAGTCCATGAACCAACCACTGACCATGGCACCCTTATAGATCATGTATATAGTACTGTTCCTGGTAAATGTCAAGACCTCACTGTCACTGATACTTATTACTCAGACCATGATAGTATTTCTTTCTCATTTTTTTCAAATTAAGCCATTATTTAGTTCATCTTGTACAATGCTATTTTTATATTAATCTATGTAACTCTCAAACAATTGCCAAACAAAGCTGCCAAACAACTGCCTAACAATTCTATTATTTATTTAATGAATTCAATAATGTTTCAAGATATCAAGCAAAACGTGAGGTAAGCTTTATATGAAGTGCCTTTCTCCAATTAACGATAAAATTTGTTCCTTAGGATCTAGGATGACTTCATTTGATGTCTAATCAATTTCATTAAGTTTTTTTTTTGTCTTGTCTGCTACTTTGGTAAGTCATAATGTGTTTTCATGTTTTCATCAAACTTGTCTGAACATATTATAATGCCTTTATTTTTACAGATTTATTGGTACTGAGAGTGAACGTCAAGGATAGAACAGGCATGCAAGATGTTGCAGCACTGTCAGCAATAATGACGACCTGCTTATATTTTCCATTGGCCAATCGCATGGAGATATAAATGAATTTGACCTTGATGTTCGCCGAACTTGATTGAACTGACTCATCCTCTTGAATGGAAATGTCTCAGGTAACTTAATTTCACTTCATTCACTCATGTTTATTCCTGCGTATATTTTTTGAGAATTGCAGTTCACCTGGCAAACTGACTGATGGATGTCCAGATGTGCACTTAATAGTATTTGCTGCTCTGTCGTAAACCATCAACTCTCGTGGTACAGGTTTCATCAGTTGGACTTCATCAGAATTGTACGTATTCTTTTTTTCTTCATTAAATATTTGGAATGCTACTGCATGGAGGTTCACTTTGAATGCATGCAAGTCTGCTATTAAAAATCTTGGAATGAATGCATTTTGGTCTTTTTAAATGCCTGTGAACATTTGATACAAAGCCAGCACACCTTATTGGGTATCCGTTTCCTTTTAATTCATAGTATCTGTATGCATAAAGTATAAATCTGTCTTTCTATCATGTACCTATCAATATCAAATGAAGCAAATGTGTTCAGAAAAATAGTCGTGCCCCGCCCCCCCCCCCCATCCTCGCCTCTCCAACAACATTTGTGTTTAAAATCCTGATGTGTGTTCTTGCTCTAAGTTGACCTTTTTTTAACTGTGTAAAATCATACTTAATCCTATCAATGTAATTTTTTTTCGAATTTGTCAGAACATGCATGATTTTATTTATGCAGATTTACAGACAGTGAAAGTTGACGTTAAGGAGTGAACAGGCATTACCAAGAAGACAACAGGTGTAATTGAAGTTCACTTGAAGAACGACATGACGCAATGGTGAGTTTAGGAGGTGAAGATGATGTAACTGAATCTATTCTTATTATTAAAAAAAAGATCCATTATGTAAAACAAAAGTGTGATCAAGTTTATTATTTTTTACATAATATAGTCAATTAGGTATCCCAGTATAGCAATGTTAATGAGATTTTAACACCAACCTTAACTAAGTAATTTTAATCAGTCTTTTATTATTATTATTATTATATCACTTCAGAAAATGAACAAAAGAACAAAACAAAATCACTTTGAAGGAGACAATAATTTTTATGCAAGAATAACAATAATTAATGAGGTGATGAATATGTTAACTAAAAATTAGTCTCTCTCGATACTAATGATTACGTCCTTGTTGTATATTACAGTGTTCAGAATTGGTGCCATAAGGAGTGAGGACGGTGTCACCTGACTTGCACTATCCACTGCTGCCATCTGGGTCAATATACTTCCAAATGCACTGAGTGTTAAGGTTTTATCATTGCCTTGTTCCTGGAGCAAAAGTTTCCCTGTCAGATGATCGGAGCACTTATCCACTCTCTGGTGAATTCCGCATTTACTACAGATCCCTATCAAGTCTTCAACTCCCTCAACTCGAGCCTTGCAGCGGAGACAGGATTTGTAGCAGTCTAATGTAACTATTGCTACAATTTCTGCATTCTTTAACTTCTGGGGAATGTGATAGTCTATATCAGTATTATATGTAGCCACATTTCCAATGTCATCGATTTCCGATACAGCGGATCCAACTCTGCCTAAGGCAAGATATTTGGTCTCTTGAAATTCCTTGATTACAATATTGTTGAACTTGTAGGATTTGTTCAAGGTCACCGAGTTGATGTCAGATTCCCATAAAACTAGACGGGTTGTACCAGTGCTATCTGCTATTATGATGTCTTGCTTTATTTTTCCACTGGCCATTTGTATTGGGTCGTGAACAAATATGACTTTAGCATCCACAGAAATTCGAGTGAACTCGCCCTTATCACAAATGCTCGCAACTGCAACTGTCTCAGGTGAGTTAATGTTACTATTTATTGCTCCTTCATCAAACTTTTTTTCTGAACTTCGAATTTCAGTAAACTTCTTTAAAATTATCTCAAAGCTGTCTCCTTGTCGTGACCGCTTTACTTCACAGTTAACAAGACAAGCAGAATCGTGACCTTCCATATGAAAAGACAGTTTCTTTTGCTGCTCTGCTGTGAAACCAACAACTCTCATGGTACAGGTCCCATCGGATATACTTCCATCAAAATAGTTCGTATTTTTGCCTTTCTTCATAGGTGACACTTGAGAGACTGCTGCATGGAGGTTTGCATTCGGTATTGGATTCTTTATGCTGTCCAAAGATTCAATTTCTTCAAATAGTCTTTTTCTGGAGGCCATCGTATCTGGAAAGATCCTTCAACTAAAGTAAGCAAAGAAAAACACTTCTTTTATACAATTTTTTTTCATGGAATGTTGTTGATAAGTAATTAACAGTAGGCTGGGTGCTATCCTTGTGAAGCTAACCGAGTAGGCTGGGTGCTATCCTTGTGAAGCTAATGGAGTAGGCTGGGTGCTATCCTTGCAAAACTAATGAGTAGGTTGAGAGTTATCCTGGTGAAGCTAACCAGTAGGCTGGGCATTATCCTGGTGAAGCTAACCAGTAGGCTGGGCATTATCCTGGTGACACTGGTAACCATTAGGCTGATTGGTTTTCTTTTTATTAGTAGGCTAGGTGTTAATGCTTTGATGCTTACCAGTAGGCTTGGTGCTATTCCTGTGTTGATTACCAGTTGGATAGGTGTTTCCTTGTCTTAATAGTGGGCTGGGTGTTGTACTTATGTTGTTTACCAGTAGGCTGGGTGACAAATTGATTTATAAATGACTTAGAGCCCACTGTGAAAATTTGGTTCCAAACTTGTATAAAATTGGGTAACTCATTGTAGTGTGGTTGTTGTTGTTTCTAAATTTATTTTTAATTTTTATTATTTATTTTTAAATTTTCATTATTTATTTTTATTAAAGTTTATTTCTTTTACTTTTTAATAATTATGTATTTTAAATTTTATTTATTTTTAAAGAAATATTGATAGCTGTAGTTCCATTAAAATTATCAGTCTATATATGATCAGTGTGTATATGAAGGTACATACCGTATGTGTTTTTTTTTTTTAAACATGCTTGTGAACCCAGAATGGTCATCAATTGAACTTCAAAGAATTTTGGGATTCTTGCCGGTCTTCGTTGGAGATGTTTTTATAGTAAATAAACTTTGAATCTAGATCTGTCTCTCTATCAGCCAACTTATGACTGCAATTTATTTGCTCAGCAAGTGCCACTGTGTGGCACAGATACTTGCTATTTATTAATATTATTATTATTATTATTATTATTATTAATTTAAATATTATTTCTCTCTAGAAAATAATGATAGTGGTAGTTCTATTAATGATCAGTATGTATATGAATTTACAAACCATTATAGATGTGCATGTGCTTGTGAATCCAGAATAATGATCTCATCAAAGTTGCAAGTGTCAGGAGGCGATAACCTGTGATTGCTGTTCCAGTCTTGTCCAACACCACAACCCTTATTTCTATCCCACCTTGCTCAACAATACTACATGGGAGGCAGATAAGATTTCCAACAATTAATTAAATGCTGTGTCTACTCTTACCCTCTTCACATCAAATTTCAAACTCTTCTCCCACCCCCTCCATTTAAACCTATTCATTTTCTCATATCCCTTGTAAACATACTATGGTTTGTTCTTGGAGATTATTTTGTAAGAAAATATTTTCAGTATTTGACTTCTTGGTCCTTCACTGTGCTTGAAGAGCAGTGATGTGGATGTTATTTCTCACACAATGATTAAATCACGTGTTGATGAACCAAAAGTTTTATTTAGTTTTTAAGGTCACTAAAATGGCACCACCACATAATAATTGAAGTTTAGAAATCCGGAGTGTAAGGTCTATGACACTTCATGCACATAGCTATAGGAAATCCTGAGATAACTTGCTAGAAATGTAAAATGTGGGAGTGTGTCTCTTTTCACTTGCCAAGAACTAAAGCCAGTGTGCATGCTAAGACTGTAATTCCATGTTTCGAAGTAGAATTCTCGGGTTCTAGTTCAGGTAGCTGAGAATGATTTTTTTTTTTTTTAATTCATTATTTTTTGGTTAACCAGGTGCTGTGCTTTTTTTTTTTTTTTTTGCTCTTTATTTTTCTTATCTGTTCTTACTCCCTTTTTATTAACTTTTTCTTTTACATTTCCTCTTCGTTATTCCTCTTTCTTTTGTCCCTCTTCATTGTCTTATTCTCTTTCCTGCCTCTCTTCATGCCACTTCTCTTTCTTTTTTTTACACTTTTCCTTTGTTATTATTTTCTTTATCATACTAGCTAACTAGCGCTGAGGGTTTGCACTTCAGTGCTCTAGTTAACCCTCAGCGCGCATGCGCCCAGAGGGTTACAGTAGTCATCCTGTCAGTCATTCCGTCAGTCAACAGGGGATCTCGAAGATTACGGCTACCCAGGCTTTGAGAGCGACATCAAACTATAGCACTTCACAGAGTAAGTCCCTTTAATGTGCCAGAATTTTTACTTTTGACTTAGTTTTCAAGAAAAAGCGAGTAGAATTTCAGTCCCACAATCGTACGTTACGGTAATGGGAACCGCCCCTTAAAAAAACTTGCTTGTCACGTGAGCCAGCTTGCAGGTTGCAAATCACTTTTAAATAGCTAACAATTAAATGGATTCAGCGTGAGGTGTTCCGTGGCATAGTTGTTGAGTGAGCAAATAGCTAACCTAGAAGTCTCTGGTTCAAATCCAAGTAGATGCTTTTTTTTTTTTTTTTTTCTTTTTTTCTTCTTCTTGCCTTATTTTCCTCTTCCTACTGTTTTTATTGCTTTCCTACCTTTTCCTCTCATTTCCTCTTTTTTTTGTCCCTCTTCATTGTCTTTTTCTCTTTCCTGCCTTTCTTCATGCCACTTCTCTTTCTTTCTTTTTTTGTTTCTACACTTTTCCTTTTCTTTATCATACTAGCTAACTAGCGCTGAGGGTTTGCACTTCAGTGCTCTAGTTATACTAGCTAACCCTCAGTGCGCATGCGCCTGAGGGTATATAGTAGTCAACCTGTCATTCATTCAGTCAACAACGGATCTCGAAGAGTACGGCTACCCAGGCTTTGAAAGCGACATCAGACTATAGCACTTCACAGAGTAAGTCCCTTTAATGTGCCAGAATTTTTAGTTTTGACTTAGTTTTCAAGAAAAAGCGAGTAGAATTTCAGTCCTACAATCGTACGTTACGGTAATGGGAACTGCCCCTTAAAAACTTGCTTGTCACGTGAGCCAGCTTGCAGGTTGCAAATCACTTTATCGTACTAGCTAACTAGCGCTGAGGGTTTGCACTTCAGTGCTCTAGTTGATTTTGTTGTTGGTATAGTAGCTCGGAGGGAAACAATGCAAAAGCTGTGGTGGGTTCTGTGCTCTGTGCTGCTGGCTGTGTCAGTGGGTATAGTAGCTCGGAGGGAAACAATGCAAAAGCTGTGGTGGGTTCTGTGCTCTCTGCTGCTGGCTGTGTCAGGCGGACCAGGCAACCACATCGATCCCGAGGTTGACATGAACCACATCGATCCCGAGGTTGACATGACACCGGTAAGCGCAGTTTAGCTGCGATAGGCAGGAGCGGGCAATGGATGGAGAGGCGTAGCTGGCAGATATAATTGTTTTTATATTGGCATTGCAGTTGCAGCTGATCACCTCCAAGGGCTACCCAGGGGAAGAACACTTTGTGGAGACTTCAGATGGCTATATTCTGTGTCTACATCGTATTCCTTATGGCAGGAACATGAAACCAGGTGAGGTGTGTGTGTGGGTGGGTGGGTTTAAAATGGTAGAAGTCCACCTGAGTTTCAATTGTAACACTTAGCGAATAATTATTGCTACATGGGAGCATTTCCGGTATGCTCATGAATAAATTCATGACTTAGCTGTGCAACCTCTTGGCAAACCATAATCTTTGAGCTAATATTTCTCCCCCAAAATTTTAGTGGGACTGTTTTCCTCCAGCAAGGGGCAAGAGTCACCTTTTAAGGGTGCTGGCACATAGCAACCCTGTGGGGCTTAATTGAGCCATAAACCACGAAACCACCTAGTTGTAGAGGTAGAGGGTGGACCTTAAATACCCAGCATAGATAGAGCTTCCTGGCAGACCTTGGTAAGTATAGTTAACCGGCTAACGGAGGGCGGGGCTAGAAAATTGCACAGTAGCAAAAAAGTGCGAGACAATTGGAATCTATTTTGCAGTCCAAGTCCAGAAGGACGAAGAGTTAGTCTTTCATTTTTAGTACTGCGGCATAACTTAACAAGGTAATTAAAGTTGTCTATTTAGTTTTTTAATACAGTGTACAGTCGTGACCCGACTGGAAAAAAATCACGTGAAAATGTGAATAAATATAGAACAAAATAGAAATAAGAAAAACAAAATCGACAACTTTGTAACAATTAGCTATAGCAAGCGGTGGACGAAATTCCAGCTTCCGTAGTCTTCCTCTGTTTCCAAATAGTGGCGTTTACTTTTGAGACTTTGAGGCTTCATAACTCTTGCAGTTCCGTTTGTGTGTTAGTCATTCTTGATCAGTTGGCTGTCAGTTGACGGGTCTCAGAGATCCCCCCCCGGGCAGCGTGGACCTGCAAGGTATAGAATTCGGAGTTACCTTCCATAGCAACAGTTAATTGATTTGTGTGGGCGTATCGGCGTAACCGGATGTGTGAGCACCCTTAAGTACTGCCTGCATGTAACTGCGCATAGCTAACCACTAGGGTATTCCCTTACATAACCCTTTACCTGGCATACCACAACCACCAGGTGTGAATTCAATTTTGGTTACTTCCTTGTTTGGTGGAATATCTGGTTACTGGGACTTTCTGGGGTCTTTGCAATGAGGTCAGTCAATAGAATAAGAACACATCTACTAGAAAATCAGCAAATCAAATGGATTCAATTTTTTTTATGTACCATATGTCCACCACAAAACATGCAACTTTTAAATTCAAAGTTCGATCACATTCCATGATCAAGAGCTGCAGAAGCACTGCAGAATTTGTGGAGGAAGACTGAACAAATCTAAAGGGAGGAAAACTCAGTCAGTCCATTCCTGCACTGAGCACACGATGGATCTGGAGAATTTTGCGGGAGTTCCCAGAGACCTTGGTGGCAGTTTAGTGGCCATCACTGCAACACCCAGCATGTTCTGTCATCCTTGCTTCCTGAAGCTAAGGAGAATCAAGATGGCCAGTCAAGACGGTGCTCCCTTTCAGCCCATGACAGCCAAAGAATGGACCTCACATACTGATGAGGACTGCCAGGTAACTGCACAAAAAAATAACCAAAAAAATACTAATGATAATAAGATAATAAAATAATAATAATAATAATAATAATGATGATGATGATGATGATGATGATGATGATAACATTACAAGAACAATATTATGAAGTGTATGCACCTTATATATCTGACTGGTAGGCTAAATTGCAGACCCTGACAATACTATTGATAAATTAAAAAAAAATTGTATATATATTCACCAGCTATCTCAGATTAGATAGCTAAAGAGCAAGACAGGATAGCCCTTAATTAAGGAAAGGCAGACTCATCTCACAGGTTAACCAGAGAATGCCAGGTCAACCCACAAATCAAGGCAAGGCAAACCTTGATAATACAATTGAATAGAAACTCCAACTTCCTTTCCCAGCCAAAGAAGCAGCTAAAATTTTCTCCCCACAATAAATATTTAAAAAAAATTATAGCTAATATTTCTTGCCAGCTCAAGTGCATTACTAATTATAAATTAGCTTTTAATTAATTTTAAACTACATTATTCACTTCACAGATATGCTTAAACTTCTTACAGTCTGCCAAAGGAGGAAGGAAAGCAGCCAGAAAAGTGGTAGGAAGGGGCAGACCCAGTGGAGAAACACCCAAGGCTGTGATCAACTACATCAGATCCCTAGCACTATCCCCTTTTCCAAAGGAAGATCCACATCCTCAATTTGTATCTTCTTCAGCTGTGAACAAGCTCCTTTGCTGCATCTGCTGTGAAGTAGCAGCTAATCCCGTATCTCTTACCTGTGGAGAGACAATCTGTTCACAGTGTTGTTGTGAGAGTATCCAGATTGCTTACTCATTAAATTGTCCATGCTGCTTCAGCCACACATTGAACAGTGAAACTATAAGTGCTGCTCCACCATTGTTCATGTCCCTGCTATCCGAGTTGCTTGTGTCCTGCATCAGAAGGTGTGGAAAAACTGTTCAGCTTCAGGACTACCAAAGACATCTTGATAGCAGATGTAAGTCCTACATGGTGAACACTGACTCACCATCTAAGGTGACGCTGAAAGATATATTCAGCAAGCCAACCACAGAACCAGCAACTCCCACAGAAGTGAAAGCAGCTCAGCACTTAATCAGGCGACTCATTCGCCATGGAGAAGGTGCTTCCAATGCATCTGGAGTTATAAAAGTGCCAACCAGTGGTCAGGTAGGAACCACAAAACAACAACAATAACAATAATACAGTAATATTGACAATAATAATAATAATAATATTGACAATAATAATAATAATAATAACAATAATAAATACAGTACTTATTTACATTTCTCAATGTTGTACTTACGTAATGCGCTATCCAACTATATAGCCAATCACTCTAATGCAAGTTCCAGGGTGTCGGATAGCAAGTGGTGAAGCTAGCAGCAGGACAGTCAAAAGAAGGGCCGGTGTTCTGGAGACTGTACGAGAAGTTACCAGCGGAGGTGATGGCACCTCTCAGTTAGCTGCTGAGGTCAACTGCCTGACTAAAGTTCAGCGCGAAGAACTTCTCCAGCAGGTACAACTTCCCCTTGCTATCCCAGTAGATCATGCTCTTGCTATGAAGGCTGATCTCTCGATCCCCTGGACAAAGCTGAGGGTCCTTAGAAGGTAACTCTAATAACAACAACAAAATTGCATTGTCATACTTGTATGCTCTTATTTTGAACTACTCTTTGTATAGATGGTTTAAATCCCTGAACATTTCCATAGCTAGCGAGAGGCAGCAGCGAAAGGTAGCAAAAGAAATTGTGGGTGACAACTTTGTTGCTGAACGATCTCCCTTTACCTTTTCTCCCGATAAGACCAAGGAGGAAATTCCCAAGATGCATATCTTGGAAGATCACGTGATACCATGGATGCGCAGGTGGAAGGTTGGCTCAGGGATAATGGGTGAACAAGGAGCAGAGTCCATTCATGCTCACATCAATCAATTGGAGAGAACATATCAGGGAATACCTAACGAAGTAGACAGGCTGAAATACATTTTCCGAGAGCAGGCACTTGAGTCTGATCCATCCTTGACATCTTTGAGACCACCACTCAAAAAGAGGAAGAAAAATGCCAAGGATGCAGAAGTGATGTCTACTTCATAAGCACAAGTCACCTTCTTTTAGCTCTTTGTAAAACAAAATTTGTATGTACCTTATCTTTGTATACTCCTGCTTGCCATGAGTAGAAACTGCACCTTGCAAAAAGTGACATAACTTCAACAAAAAAAATTGAATCCACACAAAACTTGGTCCAACAGACTCAGATAAGTTTACTCTTCATTTAGTACCTTCTTTCTCAGCCAGTAAAAGTTCCAGAACTCTTCTGCACCTCAAACAATACCGCTATTTTAAGCGAGAAGTGGCGCCGCAGTGGTGAATGTTTTTTCTTACTTTTTTTTAAAATTGATCAATTAACTCGGGCTTGGATTTCCCCCTGCTGGGCCCCCCCCCCCCCTCTACCTGCTAATTAAAGCCCAGGAAATCCATTTCCTTTCTAAGAGTCTGTGGTTGCCAGGGTGGTTGCTATGAAAAATTAACCTAGGAAAAAATTTCTGGGGGTGTGTCTAAGTGCCGTGGTTGGCACTGAATAAAACACCCGTGAGTCTAGGAGAGGTTTGCGTATTTTCTCCAAGTCCATACTTTTATCTGTATTTGTGCTGAGCAGATTGGTTGGGATATCTGCCATGTTTTTAGTTTAGTTGGGGTTTGTTTTTTTTAATCTGAGGTACTGTATTGACACCTTAGCTGTAAACGAAGGGAGCTGAGTCCAGCAATTAACATATGGTTTAAACCCTTCCAAGGGTTCAGTAATTCAGCTGGCAGGTGAGGGTTCCACTGAAATAAATGTCTGTCTTTCGCCAGCAAACCTCGAGCATGATGGACATATAAGCAGTATTGGGTCAAACACTGTAATTAAGAGCTTAAGCTCAAGCCCAAGCCCATCAATTTCAATTGGACTTAAGTTCAAGCTCTATTCAGAAGTTGGAATTCTTTATTATCATTTTATTGTGAAAGAACATTGAATATTACATAATTAAAAAGGAAATATATGCTAATACAATATTTTGCACTTACCTGGCTGTGGCTAGCCTATTAGGTAAAATGGGAAAGTGTTATTGTCTGCTAATATAATCTAAGATGGATATCAGGAAATATTTCCGAAGTTAAGCTAGTACCAGTGAGCATGAGTCAGTGACTCAGAGTAAGAATGAAGATGGCGGAAGTGACAACTCAGCCTGATACCAATCTTGTGACTGATGGCTTATTTATTGACCTTATGTCTGTCTTATTTCTTAGGACCACGCCCAGTGTTCTTCCTCCAGCATGGGCTACTCTGTTCCAGCACTAACTGGCTGACGAACCTGGCCAACGAGAGTCTGGCGTACATCCTGGCCGACCACGGCTACGACGTCTGGATGGGGAATGTGCGTGGCAACACGTACTCCCATAAACACACCTCCCTCAAGCCTAGCAGCCGCCAGTTCTGGGACTTCTCGTAAGCTTGATTGATAGCATTCCTCTGTATAGAGCTATAGGGGAGTGTGAGTTAGGAGTGGGTATGGTTAATTAATTCAAGATGAAATGATTTATTCTTAGTTATTGTGAATTTGAATTCTATTTAATCTCTTTTAAATGGCTTCTTACTACACAACATGACAATATAGTCATGTGAGGTAGCTAGTGTGTGTGGGTGGAAGTTGGGCTGTGTTTGTGTTATAGTGACATCTGCAGAACTGAAGTTGAAAGAGTGTTCATTCGTTAGTAGTTTACCAACTTAGTGAGATACATGTGTTTGTTTGGGCAAACTGTCTTGTTAAATTAAAGACAGAGTGGTGGAGAGTGAGAGGGTAGCATAGCAGTAGTCTGAGGAGAGTGAGAGGGTAGCATAGCAGTAGTCTGAGGAGAGTGAGAGGGCAGCAGTAGTCTGAGGAGAGTGAGAGGGCAGCAGTAGTCTGAGGAGAGTGAGAGGGCAGCAGTAGTCTGAGGAGAGTGAGAGGGCAGCAGTAGTCTGAGGAGAGTGAGAGCATAGCAGTAGTCTGAGGAGAGTGAGAGGGCAGCAGTAGTCTGAGGAGAGTGAGAGGGCAGCAGTAGTCTGAGGAGAGTGAGAGGGCAGCAGTAGTCTGAGGAGAGTGAGAGCATAGCAGTAGTCTGAGGAGAGTGAGAGGGTAGCAGTAGTCTGAGGAGAGTGAGAGGGCAGCAGTAGTCTGAGGAGAGTGAGAGCATAGCAGTAGTCTGAGGAGAGTGAGAGGGTAGCAGTAGTCTGAGGAGAGTGAGAGGGTAGCAGTAGTCTGAGGAGAGTGAGAGGGCAGCAGTAGTCTGAGGAGAGTGAGAGGGTAGCAGTAGTCTGAGGAGAGTGAGAGGGCAGCAGTAGTCTGAGGAGAGTGAGAGCATAGCAGTAGTCTGAGGAGAGTGAGAGGGCAGCAGTAGTCTGAGGAGAGTGAGAGCATAGCAGTAGTCTGAGGAGAGTGAGAGGGTAGCAGTAGTCTGAGGAGAGTGAGAGGGCAGCAGTGGTCTGAGGAGAGTGAGAGCATAGCAGTAGTCTGAGGAGAGTGAGAGGGCAGCAGTAGTCTGAGGAGAGTGAGAGCATAGCAGTAGTCTGAGGAGAGTGAGAGGGCAGCAGTAGTCTGAGGAGAGTGAGAGGGCAGCAGTAGTCTGAGGAGAGTGAGAGGGCAGCAGTAGTCTGAGGAGAGTGAGAGGGCAGCAGTAGTCTGAGGAGAGTGAGAGGGTAGCAGTAGTCTGAGGAGAGTGAGAGGGCAGCAGTAGTCTGAGGAGAGTGAGAGGGTAGCAGTAGTCTGAGGAGAGTGAGAGGGTAGCAGTAGTCTGAGGAGAGTGAGAGGGTAGCAGTAGTCTGAGGAGAGTGAGAGGGCAGCAGTAGTCTGAGGAGAGTGAGAGGGTAGCAGTAGTCTGAGGAGAGTGAGAGGGCAGCAGTAGTCTGAGGAGAGTGAGAGGGCAGCAGTAGTCTGAGGAGAGTGAGAGGGTAGCAGTAGTCTGAGGAGAGTGAGAGGGTAGCAGTAGTCTGAGGAGAGTGAGAGGGTAGCAGTAGTCTGAGGAGAGTGAGAGGGTAGCAGTAGTCTGAGGAGAGTGAGAGGGCAGCAGTAGTCTGAGGAGAGTGAGAGGGCAGTAGTCTGAGGAGAGTGAGAGGGTAGCAGTAGTCTGAGGAGAGTGAGAGGGTAGCAGTAGTCTGAGGAGAGTGAGAGGGTAGCAGTAGTCTGAGGAGAGTGAGAGGGTAGCAGTAGTCTGAGGAGAGTGAGAGGGCAGCAGTAGTCTGAGGAGAGTGAGAGGGCAGCAGTAGTCTGAGGAGAGTGAGAGCATAGCAGTAGTCTGAGGAGAGTGAGAGCATAGCAGTAGTCTGAGGAGAGTGAGAGGACAGCAGTAGTCTGAGGAGAGTGAGAGCATAGCAGTAGTCTGAGGAGAGTGAGAGCATAGCAGTAGTCTGAGGAGAGTGAGAGGGCAGCAGTAGTCTGAGGAGAGTGAGAGGGCAGCAGTAGTCTGAGGAGAGTGAGAGGGCAGCAGTAGTCTGAGGAGAGTGAGAGGGCAGCAGTAGTCTGAGGAGAGTGAGAGGGCAGCAGTAGTCTGAGGAGAGTGAGAGCATAGCAGTAGTCTGAGGAGAGTGAGAGGGTAGCAGTAGTCTGAGGAGAGTGAGAGGGCAGCAGTAGTCTGAGGAGAGTGAGAGGGCATAGCAGTAGTCTGAGGAGAGTGAGAGGGTAGCAGTAGTCTGAGGAGAGTGAGAGGGCAGCAGTAGTCTGAGGAGAGTGAGAGGGCAGCAGTAGTCTGAGGAGAGTGAGAGGGTAGCAGTAGTCTGAGGAGAGTGAGAGGGCAGCAGTAGTCTGAGGAGAGTGAGAGCATAGAAGTAGTCTGAGGAGAGTGAGAGGGCAGCAGTAGTCTGAGGAGAGTGAGAGGGTAGCAGTAGTCTGAGGAGAGTGAGAGGGTAGCATAGCAGTAGTCTGAGGAGAATGAGAGGGTAGCATAGCAGTAGTCTGAGGAGAATGAGAGGGTAGCAGTAGTCTAAGGAGAGTGAGAGGGTAGCAGTAGTCTGAGGAGAGTGAGAGGGTAGCATAGCAGTGAGGAGAAGAGAAGTGCTGCAGGCTACACACTGTCAATCCTGTGTGTCGAGGCAATATTTCTAGTATGGTTTATTATGCGACATGTCTTATAAAGAACATGAGATCACTCAGAGAGAGAGAGAGAGTTTGGTGAGTGGTGGTTGTAACAGACTACAAGTGGTTCCTCTAACAATTTGCTTGTGAAGAGAATTGTAGAGCATTTCATAGAGGAATTTATTCCTTGCGCTGTTTGCTATGGTAACACATGTACTTTCTGAAGCTACGTTTGGCATTATTTTAACGTGCAATGTTTATCATAACATATTTCAACTAGATTTGATGAACACGCTCTGAAGGACCTTCCCGCCATGGTAAACTATGTGTTGGCGAAGTCAAACCAGTCAGACCTGTTTTATGTTGGCCACTCCCAGGGGACCATCATGGGGTTCGCAGGTTTCTCTCACAATCAGACCCTGGCCAAGCAGATCAAGGTTTTCTTTGCCTTGGCACCCGTTGCTACTGTGAAGCACATCAAAGGCGCCTTCAAGGTCATTGTTGATTACGATCACATTTTGGAGGTAAATAACGGAATATAGAGTATTAGGTGGATGGGTGGTAGTTAAAGGGGTGTGGTCAGAAATTGGAGGGAGTAAAACGTCTGTTTATGAAGTCGTGGCTTGCAGAGTTTTATCTGATTGCAAACTGGCAGCCATTGTCTGCTATAACTTGAGTCTAACCAACCAGTAACAAACTGGCAGCCATTGTCTGCTTATTATTTGATGAAAGTTTTATTAACTATACAGCATAAGGTCATCCATTTACTTGTTCTTGTTGCCATAGTAATTCTGTTGTTGTTGACATTCTGTCTGTTGTTGTGGGTGACTTGTTTGTTGTGCAGCTGATCTTGAAGACCTTTACCCACGGAGAGTTCTTATCCAGCGACCTCGTGATCAGGACTCTCGCGAAGTACGTGTGTAGTGTAGACATGAAGTTGATAGACAGAATGTGTGAGAAATTGATCTTCCTCATATGTGGTGGCTTCGATGAAAAGAACATCAACATTGTGAGTACATTACACGCGGGATAAATGGGCGGCTCATAGGTCTAGAGAGAAGAATTTATACAGTGCTTCCAGCTTAAAGAGCAAACTTTTTGAAACACTATGATATGATCAATTTTATCTCACAAAACTGTAGTTACAAATTTCTTGTCACTTAAAATATAGGTTAATACAAACACAGCACCACAAGGTTCCTCAGAAACTTCAAACCAGACTTCTCCCATAGACTCTAATACATTATTGCCATTTTATTTTGTCGTCATTATTTTCTACCGTGTCATCACCGGATCGTCATTCATGTTGAATTCGTCATTATGATGCGGCCCAAACGGTACTTTCCCTATTAATTTCTTGCCCGCGTGTAGGTACTTTCCCTTCTTAGAAATTGCTGCGTGCTAATTAACTTTATTCAACTGCGATAACTCACACAGCTAACGAGAATAGTTTAAATTACTGGTTGCTAACACTATTAATACCAGAAGTATTTTCCAACAAAGATAACGTAGCAGGCCCTGCTGACCCTCTCCTGGTGATGCTCAAGGTCATCTAGTAAGTATTAGTCATTGTTGAAGCTGTCAGTAGATGATGCCACTGGTAAACTTGGACTAAAGAACTGGATATTGCCTCCCACACCAAGCCTACACTATGCCAATGCTGACCAGTCATTCTTCTGGAACACATAATTTATATACTCATAAAGTTGCTATTTCAGATTTTTTATTTTATTTAAACGTCATGCCTAGATTTATTCATTCTTGATAATGCACCTTCATAACAGAAAACTGGTAAAATATAATGTAAATGTGTGACAATATAATATTATGACTAATGACAACATCAGGGGATTCCAGAAGAGCCTGAAAAGTGCCTGTCAGAGTGAGGTGGAATCAGGACGGATGAATGTTTCACACATCAGTGTGCAGCCTAGCACATATAGCAAAATTAGATGCAGCAATATTACGTATTAGTTCACATTATGAACTATATTTTTTTCTCCAGGTCTCCCAAGTTTTGTTTACAACCTAGCTAACTATTCTAGAACTACTAGTTTAGACATAACTTGTCAACTAAAATCTAAATCACTGATTACTCACATCTTAGCTACTAATCCAGAGCGCAGAAGAGGTGCTACAATCACTGAATCCTCTCATCAAGGTGCCTCTGCGAGTCCATTCTAGGCAGGCATTTCAGGAATGCTTAGTTCCTCTGTTTTCGGCTTCACCTGGTTCTAAACAGCAGTTACCGCCAGTCCCCTCCTAGTATGTCCTCTAGATGGACGACAAGAAACTTATTTCCTGGCCAAAGTGCAGAAACTAGCTACCACTTCCAAGAACGCCTTAGCTTGCACCCGGAGAAAGAAACACAATAAGTAGTGCTACCCGCTTTTTTGCCTCCCGGCAATAATTGACTTGAGTGCGCCTGCGCTTAAGGTTGGGCGATATTGGGGTATATTGTATCACGATATATTGTAGGGTAAATATCGCAATATAACTATGTATTGACTACAAACTGGATGATTATGCGAAATCAATTCGTTAGTTGTTGTTTTAATGTATACATGTTAACATGATAATTCAATCAACTAAATAAATACAGAAACATGATCAAAAGTCCAGTTCATCTACAAGTTCTTTGAAAGAAAAGTTAACATCTCAACTTTGTCAGGAGTAAGGTGAGCTCTTAGAGGAGTCAGTACATTTCCTGCTGTACTAAATACACGTTCTGAGCTTGCACTTGTAGCACAAATGCAGAGATATTTTTGAGCTAGTAGAGATAGAACGGAATACTTAGAACAATTAAGTTTCCACCATAACAACGCATCTTCTTCGAAATCAAGTTTGGTCTCTGCTTTATATTTCTGCAATTCGTCGTGGAATTTTTGTTGCGGTGACATAACTTGTTCCAAGTGTTCGTCTTCTTCTTTTTCTCTTCTTTTGTTCTCTCTACTTTTAAACAAACTTCCAAGGTTTCGTCTCTTCTTTGGTGGTTCACATGAAACTTCATCTGTAGTTCTAGTTGAAAGCACCGGTAAGACTTTCGAGCTGTCAAGTTCCAGGTTAGCTTCAACATCAACTAGATCTTCAGCACTCATATATTTGCTTTTGAATCGAGGATCCAAAAAGGATGCTATGTTCAAAATACTAATGCATTCTTCACTCAAATAAGAGGTACTGTAACGGTGACGAAGATCTACTTTAATCTTTCTTTTGATATCGCCTGTGAGTGTGGAGTCAGAGTCCTCTTCCTTCAGTATATCATTTTCTATCAAATTGACTATCGGCATAACAGCTGACACGGTGACATAGGTTTCTCCTGAAAGAAGGTCAGTAAGATTCTTTAAAGGCTCTAATGCTGCATTGATAGACTGAAGAACGTCGATGTCTTGCCATGTGGGGACAAGGTGAGAGGTTTTTCGATCTACACCCAAGACTAGGCGAATGGGTTCCCTTTGCTCCAGAAGACGTTGCACCATTACTCCAATAGTTCCCCATCTTGTTGGACAATCCTATATTATACAAAAAGAAAACAATTAAAACAATAGTCACTATCATGATAATTAAACTTACCGATATTAGGGAATGTTGTTGAAGATTTAGGTTAATCTGAGCTTTTGTAAACTCTCTTTTTCTCTTCCAACTGCCGGAGAATGCTGCCACAATTTTCCTGCACAATCCCAGTGCCCTGCTACACCTGGAATCATCTTTAATAGCCTTTAAAACACCTAAGTGGAGATTGTGTCCAAAGCAGGACAGTCTTGGCCAACTCAGCCTTCGTGCAGCATTCACAATATTACTACCACTGTCGGTGGTGATACACACTTGACATTCTGACTTCAAATTCCACATGCTTAATGTCTCTTCCATAGACTCGGCAATCATTTCACCTGTATGATCTTCTGGGAGATACTTGGTCTGGATACATCGGGCTTGGAGTTGCCAGTCTTTATTTAAGAAATGAATTGTATAACTGATGTAAGGAATCATTCCTTGACTCGACCAAAGATCACTGGTGGCAGCAAAATCAGTAACTGAAGCTAGCTCACTCCTTATTTTCTCTCTTATTTCAGTGTAAAGTTCTGGGAGGGCAGTTCTTGAAAAATAGTTTCTACTCGGTATCTCATAACGACCATCAAAAGCAGCGAGGAGCCTCTTAAAGCCAGCTTTCTCGACAGAATGTAAAGGCAGGCAATCCTTTGCTATATAGTAAACTACTGCATCAGTCAGGTCTCTCCATCTCTTACCCTTTCTTTCATACTTCTGGCTTCTTGTAATCGATTGGGTAAGTGTTGGCTGGTTGATTGGCCGTAGCGTCGAAGAAGTAGACGGTAATTGAGACTCCTGCAGTCGACGAGACTCCATCGCAGCCTTCGCTTCAGCGTACAATTTAGTGTGAGTTGACCGTAGATGAGACAGTAAGTTGGTGGTGTTCCCGTTCTTCGCCGCCACTTTGCGGAAACAAGTACGGCAAACGGCATGGCCCGTGTCGGTAACTTCTCCGCTCGTACCTTTCTCCAAACCAAAATAATTCCACACGCAACTCTTGCTTCCAGGCTTTCTAACCAGGTCCGGTCGCTCAGCCATTACTACTAAGCTCAGTTCTCCAGAAAATGAGCACGTGCGGTGCTGATGACGCGGTATTTCGGTAATTGAGCAATGCAATATTGTACCGCGGTAAACGAAAACAATCGCGGTATCCACTAAATACCGGTATACCGCCCAACCTTACCTGCGCTAAAATTTTATGTAGCGATTACGTAGAAGGCATACCGCTAAAAGCTGAATAAACGTCATCTGTGTCATCAAATGGCGATCTCTGCCGCAAAAGCTGATAGTCAGCCAAAATTTTCCAATTTTTCCACAAAATATATTATATTTCAACACATATATATGAAACTTCAATTATTATTCTATGTTCTGACAAGTCTAGAAAGGTCCAAGTATAATTCAAAGAAATACTGGCCTTAACAATTTTGGCACTTTTTTGGCCATAAATTTCGAAATTTTTGAATAATGAAATTAATTTGGTGCTCCAATTTATTTTTCCTATAAGCTTCACAGGTTATATTTCATATGTGCTAAGTGAGAAAGGTCCAAGTATAAAATTGTTTTTTTCCTGGCCTAAACACATCAAATTTTGAAAATGATAAAATTCAGCCACTTCAAGGTGCCACCTATCACACATGTAACCACAAAACCACAAACTAATTTGATGAACCTATTAACATAACCTTAATATATCTTCATACAAAAAATGAACTTTGTAGAGCTTTTAGTTTCCCTGCAGTAGAATAAAAACCGTAACACAGTCAAAAATTCAAAAAGTTTGCTCTTTAAGCTGGAAACACTGTACAAAAGAGGAGATTCTATTGTTTGTTTTCCGTGTGTGTGTAGACGCGGCTGCCTGTCTACTATACTCACACGCCAGCTGGAACTTCCCTCAAGAACATTCTACATCTGTCCCAGGTGAGGACTGGGGGAATGAGCGTGCTCAGTAGTGCATGCTTCATGTGTGACTGTATAGGCAACATATCTAAGATATGTGTTTGTATGTGTGTTTGTATGTGCGCGCTTGACCTTATATATCACAATGCACTGTGTCGGTACCATTGACATTGCTATGGTAATGGCTATGTAAGCACCTTGTGATTGTAGTAGTTGTGCATTTTACTTGACCAGCGAGAGAATGTCATATACCACATGATATTGCAGGTCAGCTGTGCACGTGTGTGTGTGAACTGCACACACACACACACACACACACACACATGTGAATATTCATTAGTACATGTGTGCGTGTGTGTTTGATGTCTGTACGCTTGTGGTCGTGTTTGTTCTGATGATGACCTTTACCAGGAGTCCTCTATGTTGTGTGTTTGTCACAGGAGGTCCACTCTGGGAGGTTTGCTATGTATGACTACGGAGAGAAGGACAACAGGAAGCTCTATGGAATGGTAAGAACACAGACTGGCGTGGATAGGGGTGTGGCATTTAGGGTGTGGTCAACACAATTTATGGAAGTGATCAGACCTGACATTTAGAGCAGTGGTTAGGCATGTCTAGAGGTGGGTGTGGTTAAATGTTACCATTCTTACACATGTAGGATCCAAGCCCCTCCTACAATGTATCATACATGACTGTACCCACGGCTCTGTTCACTGGGACCCAGGACTGGCTGGCTAACCCACAGGACCTAAAGTGGCTCATTCCTAAGCTTAATAGCACGGGCAGTCTCATCTATCACAAGAACATAGACTACTATGAACACCTGGATTTCATCTGGGGCTTGGATGCCGCCATTGTAGTGTACCCGGAGATTATCAGTCTAGCCAGCAAAATGGGGAACTAGACTCTGTTTCCTTGTAGTTGTTTTTAATCAATTCTTCACTTCTTCGTCTCCTTCATGTTTGTTATGTCTGCATCATCTAAGGCTACTGGTGCTGCACTGTTCTAGTTATGTGAAATTATGATAATTATTTTTAATTATAGTTGGATACTATGTTTTGGTATAATAGCCTAAAAAAGTATTGAGATATAAAAAAATCAATGACAGCAAGAAACACTGATAGATATGTGTGAGAGCAACCAGTGGAGCTGTCAATTCATCTTCACCACATGTTCTGAATGTCAGTGGAGCTCAGTGTGTCTTATTCTGGCAGCTATGAGTATAAGACCAGCTCCTTGAAGTGGGAGGTGTACTTGCTGAGGGCATCATAGACTCTTCAATAAACGATATAAGAATTGAGCTGGCTAATTTATTACCTGGTGAGTTTAGACACAATATTATTCTGATAGGCAGAATCATCACTAAGTGGCCTTTAAACAGTGGATAAAGCAGCTGGTATGTTTTAAACTGGCTGTATGAACAGAAAAAGCTTTATAACTCTTAAACTTGTGAAGATTCACTTAACATAAATTAATGCTTGCTGTGAAAAAGGTATTCAGAAGGTGGCAAATATTGGAATAATTTCTCGGCTACCCACAAGTGGAGCAGCCTCCTTTTTGTATCATCACCATGGCAACGGCTGGGCAGTACACAAGACCTGCAATCAGCTTCTCATCACCTCTTCAAAGCCACAGGAACACTCAATGCTACAACAGATAAGTACACAGCATTCCTGCCCAGGACTTCCCTTAGAGCTAGAGTAATAGAGACACACTGCCATTGTCGGTACTATGGATGTGATGGTGGGATGGATTCTTCTCCTTGCTTGCAGCACAGCTTGGTCTAGAATTAGTGTAAGGCTTTCTATATCCAATGAGGAAGTCGGTCAGGACCCTGAAGTGGAATATGATGCAGTGAGTTCAGTGAATTAGCATATCAATATTGTGGAACCTCTGATAGTGAACTCTCTAATGAGCAAATCACCTCTCTTTAGTAGATGTTCTGCTTGTCCCCTCCAATATAAAATGTATTTGTTTATAAGCAAAGTGAACAACTTCTTATTTGTGAACTGAAAGCTCTGGTTTCAAATTGTCCTCAGTTCGGGGGTTCTACACAGCCAGCTTGGACTGTGCTGCGATGGTTGATAGCCTATCTTGCACTGTTAGATCTCCAGGTCTTGTCTCTCTGGTTCATAGTTATCACTGGCACTGTCAGATCTCCAGGTCTTGTGTCTCTGGTTCATAGTTATCACTGGCACTGTCAGATCTCCAGGTCTTGTGTCTCTGGTTCATAGTTATCACTTGCACTGTTAGATCTCCAGGTCTTGTCTCTCTGGTTCATAGTTATCACTGGCACTGTCAGATCTCCAGGTCTTGTGTCTCTGATTCATAGTTATCACTTCCACTGTTAGATCTCCAGGTCTGTCTCTCTGGTTCATAGTTATCACTTCCACTGTTAGATCTCCAGGTCTTGTGTCTCTGGTTCATAGTTATCACTGGCACTGTTAGATCTCCAGGTCTTGTCTCTCTGGTTCATAGTCATCACTGGCACTGTTAGATCTCCAGGTCTTGTGTCTCTGGTTCATAGATATCACTTGCACTGTTAGATCTCCAGGTCTTGTCTCTCTGGTTCATAGTTATCACTTGCACTGTTAGATCTCCAGGTCTTGTGTCTCTGGTTCATAGTTATCACTGGCACTGTTAGATCTCCAGGTCTTGTCTCTCTGGTTCATAGATATCACTTGCACTGTTAGATCTCCAGGTCTTGTGTCTCTGGTTCATAGTTATCACTGGCACTGTTAGATCTCCAGGTCTTGTTTCTCTGGTTCATAGTTATCACTTCCACTGTTAGATCTCCAGGTCTTGTGTCTCTGGTTCATAGTCATCACTGGCACTGTTAGATCTCCAGGTCTTGTGTCTCTGGTTCATAGTCATCACTGGCACTGTTAGATCTCCAGGTCTTGTGTCTCTGGTTCATAGATATCACTTGCACTGTTAGATCTCCAGGTCTTGTCTCTCTGGTTCATAGTTATCACTTGCACTGTTAGATCTCCAGGTCTTGTGTCTCTGGTTCATAGTTATCACTGGCACTGTTAGATCTCCAGGTCTTGTCTCTCTGGTTCATAGATATCACTTGCACTGTTAGATCTCCAGGTCTTGTGTCTCTGGTTCATAGTTATCACTGGCACTGTTAGATCTCCAGGTCTTGTTTCTCTGGTTCATAGTTATCACTTCCACTGTTAGATCTCCAGGTCTTGTGTCTCTGGTTCTGTTAGATCTCCAGGTCTTGTGTCTCTGGTTCATAGTTATCACTGGCACTGTTAGATCTCCAGGTCTTGTTTCTCTGGTTCATAGTTATCACTTCCACTGTTAGATCTCCAGGTCTTGTGTCTCTGGTTCATAGTTATCACTGGCACTGTTAGATCTCCAGGTCTTGTGTCTCTGGTTCATAGTTATCACTTGCACTGTTAGATCTCCAGGTCTTGTGTCTCTGGTTCATAGTTATCACTTGCACTGTTAGATCTCTAGGTCTTGTGTCTCTGGTTCATAGATATCACTTGCAGTTGCAGATGATTACCTCCAAGGGCTACCCAGGGGAAGAACACTTTGTGGAGACTTCAGATGGCTATGTTCTGAGTCTACATCGTATTCCGCGAGGCAGGAACATGAAACCAGGTCAGTTTGGAATGATATGCATTGCATGGCAACATTATCACTATGGATGACAAGTCTTCACAGAAGGAGTGTTTGATGCTATTTATTTTATAAATTGTAGGAGAACAAAAAAACAAATAAAAAATTAGACAATAAATATGGAGCCACTATTTGTGAGATAGTTCACTGAGTTACACGCAGACACTTGAAATACAACATTCAAAGGTAAAAACAAACCTATATACTATTATTTATGCATATTACAGCTCAACTTCTCAGATTTTAAGACTAAATGTATTCTCTCTCTTTCACAGGCTTTTTTAAACAATACAGAATTAAAAATATTTGGTCGCCACCGGGAATCGAACTCAGGACCACTTGTTTAATTCTATATTGTTTTAAAAAGCCTGTGAATACATCTAATGAGTAAAAGAAGGCTGAGAAAGAAACTATTTTAAGACTGTACCAAGACTTACATTTGTGACTACTACATTGTATACACATTCCTACTTCTGTCACCTTCCTCAGTCTAACTGTTTCCATCTTCTCTCCAGGTAACTCTAGTGGAGTCTTCTTCCTGCAGCACGGCCTCCTCTGCTCTAGTGTGGACTGGCTGGTCAACCTCGCCAACCAGAGTCTGGCCTACCTGCTGGCAGATCACGGCTACGATGTATGGCTAGGGAATGTGAGGGGAAACACATACTCACGCAATCACACTAAGTTGAAGACGAACCAGAAGGAGTTCTGGAACTTCAGGTAATGGGTGTCTCGAGTGTGTGTGTGTGTGTGTGTGTGTGTGTGTGTGTGTGTGTGTGTGAATACTGTGATGCAGTGGTTAGAAAACTTGAAGTAATATGGCTTTCTCCTACTACATACTTGACTTCATAGTTTGCATGAGGTGCCAGTCACAGGTGTGTAGGAAGCAGCTAGCAGCTGTCTGCCATTCCTGAAAACATATACTGGATAAAGTTCCTTTGGAAGTTTACACTAATGTTTGGTAGTTGAACATTGTCTGGTAGTTGAACTAGTTGAACATTGTTTGCATGAACATTTTGTCAATGAATACGATTAATTATAGCTAATAGCTATACCACGTAATGGGCAGGGTTGAGTGTAATCAATTTCAACTTTCTTCACTGCAGATTATATGCATTAAACATTTAATGCATATAATATGTAACCTTTAGAACACAGCTACTGTAGTTTTTGTATTGTGACAGAGGAACTTTAAACTGCTTAGGTCCTTCAAAGAGGGACACTATTAGCTTAGTGTCCCTCCGATTGCGCTTTGTGTCCCGTTGTTAGGAGCAGTCGCTACATTCTAAATTAGTTAGGCACTGCGCAGCCGTCGTGAACTACCACTTTTAGGGCCCTTCAGGCCCTAAGTAGTGCCCTTGCTGCACTCAGGGACGCTACAACCTAGGACCTTCGGGACCCTAAAAACAGTAGTTCCCTCCGAGGCAGCGCCTAACTATTATTTACGACCTCTTCCTTTAAAGAATATATCAATCTATTTTCAATGGATCTCTGAATAGCTATAAGAAACAGTTGTGACTTAATTTTTCAGCTTTGATGAGCATGCTCAGAAGGACCTTCCCGCCATGATAGACTATGTGCTGAAACAAACAAACCAGTCAGACCTGTTCTATGTCGGTCACTCCCAGGGGACCATCATGGGGTTCGCTGGGTTCACCTTCAACCAGACGCTGGCTTCTCATATCAAAGTCTTCTTTGCCCTAGCTCCGGTTGTCAACCTCACCAACATAAAGGGAATGATCCGTATGCTGGCAGACCATAGTGAAGAAGTTTCTGTGAGTACTCAATTTTCCATTCTTACATCTCTTGTTGAAAGTATTTTTGTTTGATATTTCCATTCAGGAATTCGACTATAAGCTAAGTTCAGGTGAATATCTTCCAGCTAATGGTCTCTTCAAGTTTATTGCCAAGTATGTGTGTAATGGAGAACAAGAAACCATCCAGTTGATGTGCAGTTACGCAGTTTATCTTACTTGTGGATTTGACCCTGGAAACCTGAACATAGTAAGCTGGTAACACCCATTAAGGTGGGCTTTATTTCAGATATTGCTATCTTCTGTAGTCCCGGCTGCCTGTATATTATTCTCACACACCAGCAGGAACTTCAATAAAGAATATTTTACATTTATCACAGGTAAGGATGTATCTTGTGTTTTACCATGGTACATTCAAACTGTCCAATCAGATTGCTCAATTTGCAGTGAATATATTTCATACCCACCTCCTAGGAGGTAAATAAATCAAAATTATATTTTGTGCATTTCATGTAGCCTAGAGCCATGGTACACGTCGGTTGCACCCCTTCGTTTGGTCAGTACAGAATGTATGTTATCCTCAAGCCTTTGGCCCTCGATTGTGTAAATCCCATACCGATCTCTATGTCGTGGTATACTTATACATACGACCCTGTTTTTTTTCCTCCTTTTTTTGAATTGGAACAGCTGGCGAAGACCTTCTGCCAATTACCAGACAGTATTTAGCTATGAATGTCATGTACAGAAATAAACTATAAATGGCGAGTGTTCAACTTCTCATATTTCCTTCCATTTAGTAGTGCAAAAATATTTCATGAGGCATTGTATTTATATGGTGTGAACAGGGAGTTCTGTACGGGAGGTTTGCCAGATATGACTATGGCAACAGCAACAGCAACATCCAACACTATGGAGTGGTGAGTCCCTAGTCTGAAAGTTTGAATCTTGACTTCATGTGTGGCTACACTGTGTTGCCACAGAGCCCCAGTCCAGCATACAATGTGTCCACCATTACTGTGCCTATGGCTCTCTTCACGGGAGGTAATGACTGGCTAGCAGATCCTGAAGACATAGCAGATCTTCTTCCCAAACTGCAGTCGACTGGTAAAGTCATCGATCACAAACACATTGAATATTACAACCATATAGACTTCATCTGGGGCATGGATGCTGCGGTCAAAGTTTACACGAGTGTGATTCAATTAGCAGACAAAACGAACTCTAAATAATTCAAATCTGGAGTCAGAACTAATGAAGACTCTTAGAAACATCAGCAACAGAATTGTCTGTGCTTGAAAATGTATTTGACTATTGTATTTTACTATTTGTTTAAAAAATTATGTGGAACTGGTAAAAAAATGCAAAAAATGCCAATTTTCTATGCTAGGTGGTCATGCCCACCTGGCAGAGCCAGGATGCCTGTGCACTAAGCAGGCACTGTGAGTCGTGCAAGCAAAGCTCCTGGAGCCGGGCTAGGAACTCGCAGGAGAATAGGCCTTTCCTTACAGCAAGTGGTGTGGGCACCCGAAATCCCACCTGGACCATTGCTGTTTCATCAGGAAATTTTAAATTTGCACTCCAGCAAATGCCAGGTACCCAATCACAGCAGGGTGGACTGGTGGGGCTGGTGGGAGGCAGATGGAAAAACTAGATGGAAAAATTGCCAGAGTGGGGCTTGAACTCTAGGACCTCAGGCCCTGAATCAAGGACACAACCACTACACCACACAGCCACCACGGACTGGGTGAATCTTTGTCAATAGATTTACCTTCCCCTTCCCCTATTCTCTCTTCCTCCACCCCCCTCTCCTCTGTCTCAAAGATTCTTTTTCCTATCACGACTCCACAATAAGACTCTAGTTTACGAGAAGAGGAGACTCATGACTCAAGTCCATGATTTATCTCTTCTGGTAATTTATTAAGCAGCTGCCATCAGCACATTTGATAAAAGGAACACAATATTTTAAGAGTGATATAACTAACATAAAATGGGCTACATTTATTCCACGATGTAGTCAATGGAGTGTTTGTGCCATCCTCTGGCTATATAAACAGTGGTCCACAATATGGAGAGAAGTAGAAACATTGCAGTGAGAAAACTGAAAGCCTGCAAGATAACACACCAATTTTTATGATGACATCTTGTGTTAATATGATGACAATATCTGTTTCTATGGTGATATATGTGCTACACAGCTACCTGCTTGTCCAATCCATCAAATGTATAATCTTAAAATGATTGATGGGGCTTGGCAAGGTTGGTGGATTAATGGGGGCTTGGTAAGGTTGGTGGATTGATGGGGGCTTGGCAAGGTTGGTGGATTAATGGGGGCTTGGTAAGGTTGGTGGATTGATGGGGGCTTGGCTGGTGGATTAATGGGGGCTTGGCTGTGGATTAAATGGGGGTTGGCTGGTGGATTAATGGGGCTTGCAAGGTTGGTGGAATTAATGGGGGCTTGGTAATGTTGGTGGAGATTGATTGGGGGCTTGGTAAGGTGGTGGATAATGTTGGCTGGGATTGATGGGGGCTTGGTAAGGTTGTGATTAATGGTGGTGCTTGGCTGGTGGATTAATGGGGCTTGGCTGGTGGTTAATGGGGGCTTGGCAAGGTTGGTGGATTAAGGGGGCTTGGCTTGGTGATTAATGGGGGCTTGGTAAGTTGGTGATTATGGGGGCTTTGGCTGTGAATTAAGGGGCTTGGTAAGGGTTTGTTGTATTAATGGGTCCCTTGGTAGGTTGGTGTATTATTGGGGGGCTTGTCAAGTTTGGTGGGATTGATGGGGGCGTGTTAAGGTTGGTGATTATGGGGCTTGGCAGGTTGGTGGTTAATTGGGCTTGGCAAGGTTGGGTGGATTGTGGGGGCTTGGCAAGGTTGGTGGATTGATGGGGGCTTTGTAAGGTTGGTGATTAATGGGGCTTGCTGGTGGATTGATGGGGGCGTGGTAAGGTTGGTGGATTATGGGGCTTGGGCTTGGTGGATTCATGGGGGCTTGGCTGGTGGATTAATGGGGGCTTGGTAAGGTTGGTGGATTAATGGGGGCTTGGCTGGTGGATTAATGGGGGCTTGGTAAGGTTGGTGGATTAATGGGGGCTTGGCTGGTGGATTAATGGGGGCTTGGTAAGGTTGGTGGATTAATGGGGGCTTGGTAAGGTTGGTGGATTAATGGGGGCTTGGTTAAGGTTTGGGGGGTTGATATGGGGGCTGGGCAAGGTTTGGTGGAATTGAAATGGGGCCTTTTGGTAATGTTGGTGGATTAATGGGGGCTTGGCAAGGGTGGGGATTAATGGGGGCTTTTTGGCAGGTTGGTGGAATTGATGGGGGCTTGGCAGGTTTGGTGGATTAATGGGGGCTTGCAAGGTTGGTGGATTTGGTTTGAGACCAGATTTGTTACAGTTAAATTCAAATGTGGACCCATGCAACCATTGTATTGTATTATACTTGACCTTTATGTTCCAGCTACAACCCAGTTCTCATAAATGTCTAGCCAATAACCATGAATCTCTTTAGTTTGAGAGTCCAGACATGTAATATTATCTCAGCTCCTTTGGGGTCCAACATGGTCGTACATTTTTTTTTCCATCTAAGGTAAAATATCGTTACACAATACAAACTGTTAATTTAAATTGGTAGTCCTCAACTCCTCTGGCTATCGAATTCTTGGATATTTTTGCAGTGTACTCAACTTTGCTTGTGTGCTGCTTTTTTGTTCATTGTACATCATTTGTTCCTTGTGTGGGTGGGCACTTCTTCTATACCGTAAGCGAGTACGTATCTTTTTTCCTTTTGCATCACCAATAAGGTTTAGAGTGCACACAAAAGGTGTAGATTTAGAGGGTCACCAATAAGTTTAGAGGTCACACAATAAGGTTTTGAGGTTTGTTGCCTGCTATGGGTTTTAAATTGCGTTTGAATCACGATCCTTCCCCTCGATTTTGCTTGAAAAATCTGTTACTCGTGTCTTTGATCTTAGTCATGCAAGTAGCTCTGAGTGGACTTCCACAGAAACCTAACTAACCTATATTCATTCCCCAAAAGAGAATATAGACAAAAAAAATGTAGTGAACTGACTATTTCAAGCTACTGCTAGAGGTGGCTTCACTACAAGAAGAACAAATGAACACAATTTTTGGAACATTCACATAATGTAGCTAAACACTTTATTCCTGTCTGCTTGATCTGCAACTTAAATCATATAGCGCATCTCATTGTGTTACACCACATCTACTTCCTGTTAACTGGACAGGCAACACCCACTTCCTGTCCTTACCTATTCAAATTAGCTGACTACGGCCCTGACATGTATACTGGACACATGTATAGCTAATACTTACTATGGTGAAGACTACTGGTATTTCTACACTTGCTGACCAATTCACTCTATGGTATTGAGTGGTCAATCCTCCAGCAAGTACAAATGCCATCATAAGGACAAGCTCCAGGATACTCACCTATAAAGTCAGGACAAAAGAATTGGTAAAACATTTTGTAAGTGTTGGGAAAATTCTAATACAGTAGAATAGTCACAGTAGACTCAGTGATATTATAGCTACTGTTATTTGTTTTAAGATCATACTGTAAGGGAAAAGGTAAGGATAAACTCTAATTAACCCTCAGCGTACATGCGTGAGAGTGTTATAGTTAGTCGTCCTGTCTGTCTGTCTGTCTGTCACACTCTGATTTTGGAGATTACTGACAATTAACTGCTGATTTAGGTATGAACTTACCCAAAACAAAGCAAGGTAGGTTCAAGCTTTCTTAAGTAACTGCCCCTATCGTTACGTCTCAATCACGTGAGCAAATAATTCTTTTTCTGCCCGTAGTAGTTTTTGGTTTATGCTGAATAGTTGAGTGCTGGAATTCAGGTGTTTTATGTTGAAACTATACTGGTGAGAGTATCCTGCATGCTTAGCTACTTCTCTTAGACAGCAATTAGCTACATCTACCGTTTTCATTCCTTGAGCGGTATTGATATCTGATTAGGAATAGCCCTGCAAATACATTATTTTTTGGGTCTAGAATTGATATTGTTATAGCTGCTAGTGAATAGTAGTGCTAAGGGTTCGCATCTTTGGTGTGTCATTACTCTTGCACTGCACAATAATTCAAAACAAATCTCAACTCAAAATATCTTAAGTTTTTCTGACCATTTGATTGATCTGTTGAAGATATTTTAACACTAGAGAGTTTTACCTACTGCACAGAATACCTGCTGTCATAGATTCCACAGTATAAATCTAATTTATGTTATTAATGGAAGTTCATACACACACACATACACACATACACACAAAGGAACATAGGTAAGGATCATCTCAATCACGGGATTCATAACACTTCACAGGTGACAACATAAGGTAGCTATTAGATGATTTGTGCTAGAAGATACAATTAGACTAGTGAGAGTGGGTTAGCAAGAGTGTGGAGACAGTATTGACAGAATTTTGGAATAATTCCATCTCTTCATACACTGTAAACCAAAAGGTGTGTAGTTCACACCAAATTAAGCGTGAATCACTTGTAACAATAGTCACACCAAAATATGGTGTTATGCGCACACCTCATCATAATCAGTATGAACTCATACTTACATTAATGCTGAATTATTTTAAGTTACATTGATTCTAATATAACATATCAACATTATTTTCCAAAAAGATATTGGGTGTAATCCCAGATCTCATTAATCAGAGGACTATAATCTTAGTCAACTCTCTTATCTAGCATTCAAGTGTACAAAACATTTATAAGGCAGATTACAATGATAATAGCATTGGTTTTGCCTGCTCTTATTATTTAGCATTCAAGTGTACAAAACATTTATAAGGCTGGTTACAATGATAATAGCATTGGTTTTTTGCCTGCTCTTATTTAGCATTCAAGTGTACAAAACATTTATAAGGCTGGTTACAATGATAATAGCATTGGTTTTTGCCTGCTCTTATTTAGCATTCAAGTGTACAAAACATTTATAAGGCTGGTTACAATGATAATAGCATTGGTTTTTGCCTGCACATGAATATAATTAATGTTTGGTAAAGGGTCCATGATATTCCCTTGAGTGTGAATTTCACACTAAGTGTGCATTCACACTAGGCAGAAAGTGTGAAGGATAGTGTGGGTTTTCACGCTATAATTTTTACAGTGTAGATTTATGGACTTGTTCAATATACAGAGCAATTATTTTCAGGCCAGATTTTAACTTTATAGACATCCCTCACTGCTGAGGTCAACTATTTCCGCAGCAGTTACTGCAAGAACTAATTTAATAATAGCAGCTGCGTTAATGATTTTCATTTTGTTACTTTTGACCATACTTTACCCTCCAGATTTTGAGGGTTAAAAACTGACAACGTGACCAGACCGTTTCCCCATTTAGAGGTTTGGTGAAGGGTTTGGCTAGCGAGACCACAGAACACTATCAGTTTTTGCTGCCAAATGAAGCAAACAATAAAAAATAATATGACTGGATATATCAATTAATGGAGCACACTACTTATGCCATTTCTCCTTCCTCTGATTTCCTACTGTGTTCACTGACCTAGTAATTCTCTACCATGAAAAGTGACTCAATGAAGCTTCACTGCCTATATTACCAGCAGTTACTCTTGAGAGAAGATAGTAACAGGTATTAGTTTACACAACTGTGTCACTGAAATAAGGCCAGCTACCAAGTTTTATTGTTGAGCAGAAGTTGCTAGCGGTCAACAAGTGCCAGAGGCCTGCTAACTAAATAAGAGTTTATAGCTTGTGTGAAATGATGCATCTTTGATGTGAACCAATGTGGACTTTATTGTTGTTTTCCATTATTGCAAGTGTGCAATAATGGAAAACAACAACAACAACAACAACAACAACAACAACAACAACAACAACAACAACAACAACAACAACAACAACAACAACAACAACAACAACAACAATAGATTACAGAATATATATCAGCTACTGTTTTTAGTTTTATAGAAATTCTATTCATTATTAAAAAAAAAAAATGAGATAGTTTTGTTTGGGTCATACAGAGAAGGAAGAAAACAGCTGACAAATTTCTGTTCTTTTAGCTACTGAGTTACTATATTCACACAATTTAACTTACCACACGGAGGAAGTGTTCCGTCAGGAGCTTGGAATGGACAATTTGGATCAAAATGCAAATACCCATCACCACCAAGGCAACAATCGCTGTGGCAATCACCCATCCACAGCCAATTTTAGTGGCAAGGACTGAATGTGAAGTGCTATTACGGTAGTTCTCTTTGGATTGGTCAATTTTGTTAAGTGCTAAGGATGCACTGAACAGTGCAGGAAAGCTGCCAGTCTGAAACATTAATTCACAAGATAATGAACATTACGATACGACTTCAGCTAATAATAGGATTATTCTCGTTTAATATCATAGAAAAGATGGTAGCAATAATCGCTGATGTTTCACCTCTGTCCAAAAATATTGGCTTTATTATTACTAAATAATTATCTAAACTACTAAAAACTTCAAAGTATCTGGAAACTACTGGCTGGTTTTCTGGCCAATTAGCCAAGTCATTTTAAGTCGCTCTAGCCAGCACTTACGCTTGCAAATCACAATAATCTAACCTTACCAAAGCAATGAGGGCCCACAGAAGTATTTCCAAGCGTACTTGCCAAAGCTGTAGAATAGGATTCAATATTTTGATAGGGTGAGATTTTATGGCTCTTTCTAGCCCCATTCTCCGTAACGCGGAGAAGACAGTCGCAGATGGCGAAAGTACCGGAGTGGGTGCGCTTGTTACGAGCGTCATATAAACGCGCGGGGAGATCACGACGCATTGGCAGTCAGCCCCTTCACTACGAATTATTTCCCACATATTTCGATGAAGGCCGTTACTCTAAAACTGTCTGTAACTCGCTGCTCTGGCTTAACCTTAGCTCAAGGTTACTTCAATTGGATGCCCAAAAGTTTGTGTCTCTAACTTGCTGTTTTTAAAATAGTTTACATTGTAGAGGACAACACAATTTTAATCCATTTCTGGACAAAACCCCTAACAAATACAACAAAAGCAAATACACATGTGTGCACTCCAGTTAGTGTGCGTGTGTGGTGTTGTCACTCACAAGGAAATGGTCATCACTTCGTTGTAGTTGTGTGAAAAGAAGAAGGATATCAATTAGAGATAGGGAAAGTCTAAAGGAAAGGTACAGTGTGAATGAGGAAGTGAGGTGCAGAGCAAATCTATGGAACTCTCTTGTTGACAGTTGGCACATATAGCTGTTTATTGTGAGTAGATCTTCCATACATATGAGTTTCCTTATGAACCAAGAAAATAGGTGCCCTCCACATGTGCACATTGTGCTAACACACTCGTCTGCACATATGGACATTATGAGAGCACTTGTCCTCTACATGTGCACACATGTGAGCACTTGTCTGCCAACTGTAAAATCAATTAAATATTTTGTTGTTTCTTCTAGTTCCAGCAACAGTTTACCTTGTATTGGATATTGTCACAGTGTGGGAAGAAGGGATGGGAGGGGGTGGAAAGGGGTGTGGGGGGGGAGAGGGTAGATTAAGGGCATGGGTTTAAATATGTGAAAACTAATCTCTTTAGAGTGTGCCCCAAAATTATCAGGTGCTCCAACCCCCTGGCCCCCACCCCCAGGCCCCCACCCCCTGGCCCCCACCCCCTGGCCCCCACCTTCTTTCCTATGCTACAGTGTATGCTCTACAGAATGCAATTTATTGAGTGGCAATAGGTGTAGACAGGGAAACTGTGATTACTAGTTAGACAGGAAACTGTGAGTACTAGTAGCTAACTGGGTTTTATAATGTGACACATCATTTTCTGGCCATACCATTAGCATTCAGTAATAGCAACAGTACACACAGGCACATTGATGTAGCAGAAAAAAACCCCAAATTATAGCATTGTGTGTATCTCACGAGAAATTTTCTCACTATAGCCCTTGTGTGTATCCCACAAGAAGTTTGGTAAACTGAGACATGTTATGTTATGAAATTTGTGAAAAGTGAAGCAAAATGAAAGCATATCAATCATGCTTTATAAAGATAACAAGCCACTTTTAAAAAGTGTCGTGCATTTTAGGTACTATCAATCATGAGAGATAGCTAGTTCTTATTGCCTCTATGTCAGAGACTCCAGCCAGCACTAACGTTGAAGTATGGAAAAAGAGCTGAATCACACTACTTTAATGGACTATGTTTTGCCCATTTTGGTCTGAATTTAATATACCTTATGCCACACTGTCACATGATTACCACATGATTACAATATACTAGCATTTTTATTCTTTTCTAGCTAAACATAAATGGCAGGCACTCAATAAAGTAAAAATAGCAGCACTCACATTGTTGTTTCTTGTTGTGTTTGTTAATGTAGCTAGTTATTACAAATCAAGTAAACTATCCTGCTTGGGAAAGTTGAGAGAATATGTACATAATTTATAAACACTTTTACATAATATCACACATACGCACACACTCACTCCAAACCAACAATAGTTCTTGAGTAACACAAGGTTGAGATGTCTCTACAAGAAGAAAAAGATAACCTAATTGTGAAACAGAGTAGTGGGAACAGCATCACTCAGCCTCTGGTTTCTGCTGTTGCATCTTCTTCCTCACCATTTTCTTCTGCTCCATTAAAAGTCAGACAGACTCTTCCTGGCTTTCAAAATTTCTTCCAGTGGAAAGGGATTTGTTTGATTTTGTTTTGGAATGTCCTAGTGGGAGTTATTCATGGCCTACTGCAATGTGTTGCTATAATTATTGCTCTTAGTAGCACCAAACATGATGGTACATTTAGGAAATCCGTGTACCTCAGCTTGGGTTTTCTAGGATTTTTATCAGTGTGTCAAATGTTACTCTATCCTGTCGGTGGACTCCTGGCAGATCTGAAGTGCGGTCGCTATAAAATTGTTACTCTCGGTCAAATTCAGATCACTTTCTCCTTCATTATTTTAAGTTGCTGTGGAATTGTTTTTGTTATCACCAAGAAAGAAACATTTGCCTTTATCACAGGCATAGTGAGCTCCTTTGTGATGCTGATAGGTTTCTCTGGATTCCAGTCTAATGCAGTTCAGTTTGGATTGGATCAACTATTAGATGCTCCTAGTAAACACTTAAGTGCATTTCTCTGCTGGTATGTATGGACATTCAACTTAGGTGAGCTGTTCAGCCATGTTGTTGGATCTATCTCCTTATGCATGGCGGAGCACTTGCGGTATGTAATCATAGTGCCTGTATTGTTTGCAGTTGTCACTTTTATTTTGTTGTTGTTTGGATGCTACAAACGTAATTGGTTTTACTGTGAAATGAGGACTCACAATCCTTATGGATCTATCTTTCAAGTACTTAAGTTTACTGCCAAACACAAGCATCCGCTAAAGAGAAGTGCTTTCACGTACTGTGATGATGTCATTCCTAGTCGAATAGACTTTGCTAAACTTACTTATGGTGGACCTTATACAACAGAAGTGGTAGAGGATGTGAAGACATTTCTTAGAATGTTAGTGATGCTTTTCTTATTTTCTTCTATCTTCTACTACACAGTTCCCGGGATTAATGCATTTCCTTTGTACGGTCTGCACATAGGCAGAAATCAGTCAGCGAACTCCATTCCTGGCTGTTACACAGACTGGGCTTTGTTGCAGTCAGGAACTCTCAGCTATGTAGTCACATTTTTTGCCCTTCCTTTGTATGTCCTGTTTTTCCAGAGGTATGTAAGGAAAGTGTTAGTTCGCATCTTACAGCGGCTATTAGTTGGTACTGTTGTCATAGTCGCTTTCATGTGGGTCCTGACACTACTTTATGGAGTGGCACTGAGTGAAGCTGTCCATAATGGCAGAACTGTAAGCTGCCTCTTTACGTCTGAATATCGAGATAAAGATGACTTCTCTCCCACTTTACAATTCCCAACACTTGTCCTCATCCTCCCAAATGTTATATCTGGTATTGGTTGGCCAATTGTTAATGTGGCAGTATTGGAATTTATATCAGCTCAGAGTCCTCACACAATGAAAGGTCTTTTACTTGGTGTCTTCTACTTGTTTCGTGGCTTGTTCAGTGTGCTTGGATGTTTATTGGTCTTCCCATTTGCATCCTTTGATTACAGTTGGAAATCTCCATATCTAGAGTGTGGATTCTTGTATTATATATTCAACTCACTTTTGGGTGTTGTCTTGATATTAGCTGCTATGGCAACCTACAAGTGGTATAGATACAGACAGAGAGAGGACAAGCCTTATGATCACAGATATGTGGAGGATTACTACAGGAAGTATGTATCACATAGTCAAGGCAGCAACGTTATTGAGGAAGATGCTGCACAGAGCCTTTCTTTAACTTTAAATTATCATACTATACCCAGAATATAAACTGATTCATGAAGATTAAAGGCTTGCTTGTATTGAGGTATTGTGTGAACCTAACATCAGATTATATTTTCAGCTCATTCCTGTATTTTTCTAATATTCTTCCCCTGAGCACCTCTCTTCCTTCCCACTCCCTTCCCTATTTTCATTTTCATGCTATTGATATTGAGATTTTGAGTGTGTTTGAAAGATTATGTAAAGTCTGGAGTGGGTTGAAAGTGGAGAGTGACAGAGGTGTAGAGGACTTGAGTTAGGAGAGAAGGGGAAGAGGAGTATGAGTAAGACAGGCCAGGATATCAAGATAAGAATTTTATAGTAAAAATAGCTAAGCTTCACTAATTGATACTGCTAAACAGAGGAAAAAAAATACAAATATATTTCTGCTAGACCAAGAACCACCAGTACTACAGTAACCAGAATAACAAAAAAGAAAAAAAGAAGAAAAGAATTACAAGAACAAAACAACACCACAGAAATAAAAAAGCAAAAACACATCTCACTGCAGTTTACGTGGGCGATCTGGTCAGGTATTTCATTTGCTGAAAAACAACAACAACAAACAAACCCATTTGACGAGCGATCTCTCACTGATTAGTGATCAAAATAGTTGTGGTCAGAGGACCGTTAGCAGCTCCTTTCAAACCGCCATATCTGGAAGTGTGACGGGGAAGAAACCCGGATATTTCATTGACTAGAGGGAAACAGCAAGGAAAACCAACAGGTAATATTCAGAGGCGTGAATTTGATGGTTGCCGTGGAGAGTGCGCTTTGCGCAAGCCTCGCGTTTGTGTAACGCGTGGCATATTTACTTGAGCCTTGGCCGAGTTTATTCCAGAGTATGAATGTTCTAGAGAGCGAGTACACTTGCAGTTCTAGCTAAGTGAGCTAAGCGCTCAGCGCTCCTGGTGTGAATGTTGTGAAGCATCTGAATTAATAGATCTAGCTGTTAGTTTAGGCCACTTGCTGCCACGTGACACCTCCCAACTTTAGCGACGCTGTTAGCTACTCAGTGTGGTTGGAAAACGAGCAGATAAAGATGTCAGAAGAAGTACGCACAAAATTCTCTGTACTTCAAACATTTTTAAGATTAACTCCAAATCCCAACATCATTAGTGATTGTAAAGGAAAACTGGAAATTGCTCTTCTGATGCTAGTCTCACTGGTGAGTATGCAATCTTAATGGAATAGTATGGTGGTGTGAAACTTGATTATGGGAACTTGTAATATTTGCTTAGTTGTAACATAGTTAAATTGTTTGCAGTGCCCAATTATTGCTGAAATTGTGATGAACATTATGTAACTATAAATTATGCACATATTTTGTGTAATTATTTGATTTAGAATCATTGAGTAACAATCTCCCTAAATTTCCAAATATGTGTGCAGTCTTGTGGCTATTGGTTAGATATTTCTGCGCTTTCTTTTGTTTTACTGTTAAATATAACATGTGCTACCCAAAAAAGAGAGAATAAAAACAGCTTCCCCTTCCCCACCTCTCTCATATTTAGTTACATTTTCATGCAGTCTCTATCTCGTGCTCCTGGAACATCATTGTATAAATTGATGCCAAATGATAGCTTTTCTTTTTTAATTATTCTATCAGGTGGGTTGCTTGCCAACTTGCATTGCTGCAGCTGTATCACTGAGAGATGCTCACGAAATGGTAATAATGGAGAGAACAAATTCATCTTCAGAAATAGTGTCGATCACATGTGGGATATGTGGGCTTGTCATATGCCTAGTACTCGTCACCATAGCTACGATGGCAGTTCACGTGTGGATTCTGTTTGAGTATGTTAATGAAGACAAATTCTATTGTGGAATTCTCGTGGCAGTAAGTTTAAATAGAGTTCTTTTGATTGAGTTCGTTCCCACGCTCATCTCTTGGTATGAGAGAATACTTCAAACACTAGAAATAAATGATTCTTTAGGATTGTCAGTTTTGGCCAGTTGGACTAGCCACCATTTATTGCTTGATAGTGTCCAGACTCTTAATTTTACTATTACTGCAGGTGAAAGTGATGGAGTTTGCTCTGATGATGGGATTTCTAATACCTGCAATACTAGCAGCCATTTATCACAACATTCTGTTTGATGAGAGCAACACAGGCAGATTGCCATTGATTTGTTGTCTAGTAAGTGAAAATTAAACTAATAGCAATAGCTACATCTATTATAATAATGATAATTAATGTTGAAGGTAGAACTTTAGATCTAAACGGCATTGGGTACCAAATTAAAATGTTCATAATTTCATTAATTAACTTCTTTTTCTCTTTCTTTTGCTTCCCTTAGATATTCAGTTTACTGACAGGCATTCTGCTATTCCTCTCTGATGCATTATGGAATGCTGTTCTTCGGCCTGTTTATTGCATCAAGCATCGTCAATCCAATGACGCATACAACCAACTGTCTTGAATGTTTTCAATAAATTACTACATCCTATGTTATTATATGTCTAACACAGTATCGAATATCCTCAATTTTTTAAATTGAAATCAATGTATTGTAGCAGGTAGCATTCAATTATTAATTAGAAATCATAAATTTCTAGAGTGAAAACAATTATAAAACCCATTCAAAATGAAGCAACAATAATTGAACACCATATCATAACAAATAGATTGGCTAATGTGTGTTAAATTACTTCACTTACAAACGCAATGGCCTGGATACCACACAAGTGGTCCTTTAGCTAACTACCCTGAAATTACCATAAACTATAAAGGTTTCTTTATTAATCTGCACATGCATGTTACAAAAATTATGAAGCATGGCTGTACCCGTTAATACAGAATTGGAGTGCTTGTTAGCCAGCTGGTTGTCGTAGCTCAGTGGCAGAGCGCTTGTGCGTTAAGCAAGCGGTCCTGGGTTTGATTCCCGGTGGCGACCAAATATTTTTAATTCTGTATAAAAAAAACAGCCTGTGAAAGAGAGAGAATACATCTAATCAGAGAAGAACTAATTTCATTGAGAAACTCTATGGCCTAATACTAGAGTAAATGGTAGGTAAGATGGTTTATCTGATTTTAAAATGCATAAAATTAAAAGGTGCATTTCAAAATTTAATTATCGAGAAATGCTTAAGTTTTTGCAACTGGCACTCATCAGATTTGGATTCAGCAGGTATAAATTGACCAAAAAAGTTAAAAAAATTACTTTATATACAAAAACAAGGTTGGCCAAAAAATCTGGATTTCTAGCCCGGACTATTTGCGTCTGCAGCACTACTTGCTGAGTAGTTTGGCATGGGTGCGATAGGGAACCCCAACCCCCAATCAACATGTGCTGATTGGGGCTAATTTAATGGGGCAGGGCAAGCCCCTTTAATACCGCCAAGGGAGGCACAACCACCGCCCCAAGCCAGCATATCTGCTAACATGAACACCAGATTAAAACTTACCACATTTCCCCACATTATAGTTGGGTTACAACAAGAAAATTATTTACATACAGATAGTACTAACTACATACAAATGCACCAAGGAACAGTACAATGTATGAGACAGCACAGAGAGGCGCACATACAAGAACAGCACAGAGGACACCAATAAGCAGAAAGAACGAAACAACTAGTGGTGTGCTTGAGCACAAATATCGAGTGAGCCTGCCTAGTTAGGTAACCTAAAACTACAGTATTGTTACTACATAATTTATATTTTAGCTTATTCCATGAAAAACATAACAGCAGTTGACCATTAATTTTAGCAAACAAATACAGGATTACTCTCTAACGTGAATAATTGCAACTTCTGTAGTATCAGACTTAAGCCATTCTGACTACCTCAATTGCCAGCGACTCTTGAACAAGCTCTCAGTTCTACAAAAAACAACAACAACAACAAAAAAAAAACAGTCAGAGTTGCTTTGTAATTTTAGCAAACAAATTTGAAAATCTGTACTTACCCCAGCTTTCCCAAGTAGTGATAGCTTCCTTAGTATTAATTCAGCGAGCGAGCGAAGCGAGCGAAGCTGACTATCAGTCGTGTTCAATTGAGATTTCAGATGTTATAGTTATAAACCAAAATTGAGGTTTGTATGCGATTTATAAATCGAAATACAAACCTAATGATTTTGGTTTATAACTATTTTATAGCCCAAACATAAACAACGAGCAAAGTATAGCGTTAGCTATCTTAGTAGTTGTATTAAAGTACCTAAACTCTTCATTATTCCATTTTGCTTTGATCTGCCTTCCACCATAATTATGGTTGCTAAGAACTATATCAGACTTTTCCCCGCTAATACATTTTCTTACGAGCATACCAGACTGTATCAGATTTATAGTTCTTAACGACAAGCGCGGTCGCTCGGGTAACGGGCTATAAATTATTGGCGAGCGAGCGAAGCGAGCGAGACACTATCAGGGGTAACTCAATCGAGATTTCGCTATATTTATTTATTTATCTGTTTATGGGGTACGTGAGACCTCTGTTTTCGCCCGCGCTTTTAATTTTTAATTACGTAAGTTAGGTAATTACGTAAGTTAGGTAAAGCGTTCACAGTTCCAGTATTTTTCAATTAACGAGCTCTGAGAATCCTTAGTGGCGGTGGTAAGTCAATGCGCTCTTTGTCATGGCTATAAGCCTTGCGCAACAGTATTTTACTTGAAAATACATTGTCCACTAGACTACTGCAAAGGTAAGTCTGTGTAGGTGCATGTCCAGTTGTGTCAAAGCAGTGTGTGTTACAACCACTACTTAGCCAAAGAATAACACAAAGAAAACTTTTAAATAACGTGTATTGTTTTGTTGTTGTTGTTTTCCTTCCAAGCAGTTGCAGAGAGTTGTTACTATGGCACTGAAATCCCTTTACCCTGTATGCTAAATCAGTAAAAAAAACTGGACATTATTTTCAGTAGCTTCAGTGTTAGAAGTCAAATCATTCATATAAAAATAGTATAGTCTTTAGGCTCGCTCGCCATTTGTGCTCAAGCACACCACTAGTATATATATATATATTTATGTAGGTATGCATGCGTACGTCAAAAAATTTCGCCCGCGCTTCTAATTACGTAAGTTAGGTAAAGCGTTCACAGTTCCGGTATTTTTCAATTAACGAGCACGGAGAATCCTGCTGCACTGCCTTACGCAACTTTGTTTCAACCAAAAAGTTTATAGCTACTCTCTTCTTGTCGAAAGACTGAATGGCAAATTGTCAAGCTGCGCTTCTTTGCCACTGCTTTCGAAGTTTATTCAGGTAATTCTGTTATTGTTAACTCTTCATGCCTAATCATTGCTATTATTTAGCAATTTCCTTCACAAATCATCTTTACCTATACTCATATATTTACTCGCTCGCCATGCATTTGCGCTATTCGAGCGCACCACTAGTATTAAGCCATTCTGACTATGCAGTGGCTTTTGATAACCAATGAGCGGCAATTTAGCAGCCCCCAAAACGATGTTTTGAAATTACGTAGGGTAAAGAGTTTTCAATGCCGTGGTAACTGGTTACAGTAACTTTTGTGACTTGAAAAATAAGTTTTTTTCGCAGGAATTCTTGAAACTAAGTTTCAAGTAAGATTTATTTAATGCTGTAGTATTCGAAGAAACAGGGGCCAAGCTTAAAAAGCCGTTTTTTTAGGAGGAAAAAAGTCCCCTCGTGCGCATTTGAGGGGCATACGTACCAACCATACATACATATAACCGATTTTGCATTATCCACCACTAATAGTATCTCGCTACTTCCCTTGCTCGAATAAAGGAAACCAAACAAAGGAGGACAGGTTTGGTGCTAGTGCAGCATAACTGAGTAGTTTGCTAATTGCTGTCTTGGGATTTTGACATGCTCACATGGAGTCCTCTATTCCTCTCCCTGCAACTGTTGTTGCTGCCCCAATCCAGAAGCTATGGCTGGCGTAATGATTGGCTTGGATGACAGCTGCCATCACACCACGGACTGCATGAATCTCCATCGGGTTAGAGGTCTGCCGTCCTTGAAGAGAAACAAGGGGCCAGTTTGCCTGCCCACAGTAACAGTCACACCACTCACCAAAACACCCAAGTGGACCATTACTTCAATAGCCAACAAGGGTAAGGGTCACACCACATATCCCCAGCCAGGTATAAATATTCCCCCCAATTATTGTATCAGTACCACACTCCTACTATCAAAATAATTACTCATCCATTTATAAACTTATTATAGCAAAAAACTATCCTACCCCTAATTACACTGACTGCACCTACCAGGGAGGGTTTCAGCTGCCACAGAAGTACCCGAGTATTCTCCACGCAATCCACTAGCTGCCACAGAATCAACTCTGGGTGCTGGTCCCGAAGGTGCCATTCCAATTGTAGAGGTGGTCACAGACATTGTTATCTCCAGCATTAGCGTCCCTAGCTTGCTACTGCTGCTGGTCCAGTAGTTCAGAAGCCACATCCCTAATACACTCCACTACTCCCTCTGGAATGGCTCTGCGGTCAGGCTCCTCCCAAAGCTCTTCCCTCTCTGTAGTTGAATTATTACTCTTACTGCCATTACTGATAGGTAAAAAAAAGGTATCAACAAGTAGTCAGTCACTGTGCTCAACTGGTGGTGTGTTCAGTTAACTCCTCATGTGCTAGCTGGCTGACTGATACTCACCTCGCTATGCTCCCACGTGATGCTGGGCTCCCAAGCCCAGTATCCCTTTACCAAGTGTAGGAGTTCCCGCCTAGTATTAACTCCACCTAACCTGCAGCTAAGTGGCGAGATAGGCATGTGTGTTGTTAGGTCAGATATGTGTGTGTTAGGTGAGACATGAATGTGTGTTAGGTGAGATATATATGTGTGTTAGGTCAGATATGAATGTGTGTTAGGTATATATTGTTAATCCTATTGAATATAAAAATTTTTCTAAGTGCCACTCAGTGTTGTAGTAAATGACAAATGATGATGATGGTGATAATGATGGTGGTTGTGATGATGACGATGATGATGATGATGTCATCTGGGAACTGTACATATGCGAGAAAGACTCTTATTTTTGCACATGTGTATTACAGTTCAGGATGATCACAAAACTAATGGGTAAAGGGTTGTGCATAAACAGAAATAGCATGATAGTATACTACAACGATGAGGATTTGTGTGCTTATGTGTATAGTCTTTCATAACCAGACCCTTCACTAATCGTCGCTACGCAGGGAAAAGGTCTGATTAATTGACATATTGAAGAATGGGGTTGTAAAATCCCACCCTCAGTGCAGGATTCGGTAGGAGTACCATGAACTGCTGAGCTGGTTGGTCCTTGAGAAGATAATGTGTGGCTTCCTACCAATTCCATATTCTTAGACAATAATAGTATAAAAGAGAAAATGCATACTTAGTCTGATATGTGAACAAAACAATTCTATTGGCTTCACTAGCTAATTTGACACCTCGTTCTATCAAATCTATGTGGTGAGGACAAGTGGAAAAGTTTATTGAATAACTTACATTCACATATATAGTTGCACATCGCCAGACCCTTTACAAATCACTAAGCGGGGGAAAGGGTCTGGTCAACTGACATAGAGCAAGTCGTGGTTGCACTGTCAGCAAAATAGGGCATTGTAGTAAGGTTAGAGTTTTTTTTGCATTATATGTAATAAGTACGATATTTTAGTGACTTTTTTTGCTATTACTTCCTGTGTTCGGACCCCATTCAAACACCGTGTCCATCATTACCAAACATTGAACATCACTTCTCTTACCCCAACCACAAAAATTCAAAACAAATCTCAACTTGAAATATTTATCTTAACAGTAATTTTAGACAATTTGATTGATCTGGTAAAGATGTTTTAACACTGGAGAATGTACCTACTTCACACAGAATACTTGCTATCACAGAATCCACAGTATAAATCTAATTTATGTTACAGGAAGATTTGTCGTAGCTGAATTTTTAGCAGAAATGTTTTCATTTGACTTTTATCAATGGAAGTTCACACACATACACATACAAAGGAGCATAGGTAAGGATCAACACAATCATGGGATTCATATACTTCGCAGGTGACAACGTAGGGTAGCAATTAACAGTAATTCAGTAAAGCAATACACAATAAAGTCCACATTGGTTCACATCAAAGATGCATCATTTCACACAAGCTATAAACTCTTATTTAGTAAGTAGGCCTGACCCCTAGCAACTTCTGTTCAACAATAAAACTTGGTAACTGGCCTTATTTCAGTGACACAGTTGTGTACCAACAGTTACTCTTGAGAGAAGATAGTATCAGTTATTAGTTTAATGAAGGCAGTGAAGCTTCATTGAGTCACTTTCATGGTAGAGAATTACTAGGTCAGTGAACACAGTAGGAAAACAGAGGAAGGAGAAATGGCTTAAGTAGTGTGCTCCATTAATTGATACATCCAGTCATGTAGTGCATAGTTGAATTGATTTATTTATCATTTTTCTAAACCCTTCATTTAGCTACCTGGAGAGAAAATTGATAGATACTGACAGTGTTTAGTAGTCTCACTAATCAGTGATTTTACTAAACTGCAACGTGGGGAATGGGTCGGGTCACGTCATCAGTTTTTTTACCCTCAGAATCTGGAGGGTCAAGTGTGGTCAACAATAACAAATGAATATTATTAGCACAGCTGCTTTTATTTAATTAGCTCTTGCAGTAACTGTTGATGAAATAGTTGACCTCAGTGGCTAGTATGTCTAAAAATTCAAAATCTGCCCTGAAAGTTGCCATGAGATAGGCTGCAGAACAACTTGTTATAATCGTAGAGCACTACTACACATTTTAACATGTCATCATCCCATAAACACGAACTGCCAACTCTTTTCAGGTGACCAGATCTCCCCCTTCTATCTGCCTAGCTAGTTTGTAGCATTTGAATCTGATCCCAATTTCTTCATGCAATCAAACAGGTCACTTGCACACCCAATACACACAGAACTAATACCAGTCATCTTCACACCCTTACTTAGCCAGAAGTTAGAAGATATAAAAAATAAAGGTAGCTATGAAAGCAGGGACAGTATAGAGTGGAAGTGTTGATGCAGACACATCAGTTCACATACTAATAGCATTCCATTAGAACTGTCAGTGTCATTTGATGCTTTCCTGATGTAGCATTTTGGTAAAGGGTCTAGATAGCGAGACTAATTAACCCTCAGTATGCATGTGTGAGAAGGTTATAGCTGACTAGACATTTCAAGTCCCTGTAATGTGAGATACACATGAGGCTATTATTAGTAAACATTTTTGTTGGACACATATGCAAGACTCACTGACTTCCCCTGAGCACCCTCTCTTCCTTTTCACTCCCTTCTCCCCACTCACTTATACTTATGACTTATGCCTCAATGTGCTTGTGAATTCTGTTGCTATAAGTTACCCAGTAACTAAATGCTAATGCAAAAGACAGAAAATAAGTGTCACATTATAAAACTAAGTTTATTGCTATCACAGTTTCCTTTCTAGCATATTGCCACTCAATAAAATGCATTCTGTGGAGCATACACTGCATGGAGTGTATGAAAGCTTTTTCTGAAAAAATAAGTTGAAACAAAAAATTCTGGCACAGGTAGGTTTGGTAAACTGACATATGTTATGTTATGAAGTTTGTATAAAGTGAAGCAGAATGTTTGCTTTACAAAGACAGATAACAAAAGGTGTAATGCATTTTAGGTACACATTTACTCAAAAACCAACAACAGTTCTTGAGTAACACAAGGTTGAGATGTCTCTACAAGAAGAAAAAGATAACCTAATTGTGAAACAGAGTAGTGGGAACAGCATCACTCAGCCTCTGGTTTCTGCTGTTGCATCTTCTTCCTCACCATTTTCTTCTGCTACATTAAAACTCAGACAATCACATTCTGGCTTTCAAGATTTCTTCAAGTGGAAAGGTATTTGTTTAATTTTGTTTTGGAATATCCTAGTGGGAGTTATCCATGGCCTACTGCAATGTGCTGCTATGCTTCTTGCTCTCGAACATGATGGTACATTTAGAAAATCCATGTACCTCAGCTTGGGTTTTCTAGGATTCTTATCAGTGTGTCAAATGTTACTCTATCCTGTCGGTGGACTCCTGGCAGATCTGAAGTGCGGTCGCTATAAAATTGTTACTCTCAGTCAAATTCAGATCACTTTCTCCTTCATTATATTAAGTTGCATGGGAATTGTTTTTGTTATAACCAAAAGACAAAAATTTGCCTTTATCACAGGCATAGTGAGCTCCTTTATGATGCTAATAGGCTTCTCTGGATTCCAGTCTAATGCAGTTCAGTTCGGATTGGATCAACTATTAGATGCTCCTAGTAAACACTTGAGTGCATTTCTCTGCTGGTATGTATGGACATTCAACTTAGGTGAGCTGTTCAGCCATGTTGTTGGATCTATCTCTATATGTAATGTAGAACACTTGCGGTATGTAATCATAGTGCCTGTATTGATTGCAGTTGTCACTCTTATTTTGTTGTTGTTTGGATGCTGCAAACGTGATTGGTTTTACTGTGAAATGAGGACTCACAATCCTTATCGATCTATCTTTCAAGTACTCAAGTTTACTGCCAAACACAAGCATCCGCTAAAGAGAAGTGCTTTCACGTACTGTGACGATGTCATTCCTAGTCGAATAGACTTTGCTAAACTTACTTATGGTGGACCTTTTACCACAGAAGTGGTAGAGGATGTGAAGACATTTCTTAGAATGTTAGTGATGCTTTTCTTATTTTCTTCTATCTTCTACTACACAGTTCCCGGGATTAATGCATTTCCTTTGTACGGTCTGCACATAGGCAGAAATCAGTCAGCGAACCATTCCTGGCTGTTACACAGACTGGGCTTTGTTGCAGTCAGGAACTCTCAGCTATGTAGTCACATTTTTTGCCCTTCCTTTGTATGTCCTGTTTTTCCAGAGGTATGTAAGGAAAGTGTTAGTTCGCATCTTACAGCGGCTATTAGTTGGTACTGTTGTCATAGTAGCTTTCATGTGGGTCCTGACACTACTTTATGGAGTGGCACTGAGTGAAGCTGTCCATAATGGCAGAACTGTAAGCTGCCTCTTTACGTCTGAATATCGAGATAAAGATGACTTCTCTCCCACTTTACAATTCCCAACACTTGTCCTCATCCTCCCAAATGTTGTGTCTGGTATTGGTTGGCCAATTGTTAATGTGGCAGTATTGGAATTTATATCAGCTCAGAGTCCTCACACAATGAAAGGTCTTTTACTTGGTGTCTTCTACTTGTTTCGTGGCTTGTTCAGTGTGCTTGGATGTTTGTTGGTCTTCCCATTTGCATCCTTTGATTACAGTTGGAAATCTCCATATCTGGAGTGCGGATTCTTGTATTATATATTCAACTCGCTTCTGGGTGTGGTCTTGATATTAGCTGCTATGGCAACCTACAAGTGGTACAGATACAGACAGAGAGAGGACAAGCCTTATGATCACAGATATGTGGAGGATTACTACAGGAAGTATGTATCACATAGTCAAAGGCAACAACGTTATTGAGGAAGATGCTGCACAGAACCTTTCTTTACCTTTAAATTATCATACTATACCCAGAATATAAACTGATTCATGAAGATTAAAGGCTTGTCTGTATTGAGGTATTGTGTGAACCTACCATCAGATTATATTTTCAGCTCATTCCTGTATTTTGTAACTAGCTACTTAGCTGCGTCATTTGTCTAATATTCTTCCCCTGAGCACCCTCTCTTCCTTTTCACTCCCTTCTCCATTTCATTTTCACGCTATTGATATTTTGAGTGTGTTTCAAGGATTATTTAAAGTTTTGAGTGGGGTTGAACGTGGAGGGGACAGGAGAGGACTGAAGTTAGGAGAGTAGGGGAAGAGGATTATGAGTAAGATTGGCTGGAATATAAAGACGATTTAAACAGAGAAAAGATACAAATACATTTGTGATAGACTGGCAAACCACTAGTACTACGGAAACAAGAATAACTAAAATATATTCTTTTGAAATCCAGCAATCAGCGCCGCGCTGGCATGAAATCGTGAAATCTGCAAGAAATCTAGAAATCTGCACGAAATCAGGAAATCAGCGCGAAATATCGCAAAATTCAGAAATCAATTCATTTTAATGGTATTCACAACATTTGATGTGCTTTATTTCGTACCTTTTGTGTGTGACGCTCGGTGTGACGCTTTTTCTGCTGCTGCTTTTGTGCTGCAAATTTAGCTGCAAGTGTGAAAGCTTCTCACTTATTATATAGTAAGGTGTCTAGAAATGTTAAGTGAGCATTTATGTATGCTATCATTGTACATTATATTATTTTGATAAAAGCGTTGCTAATTAGTTAGCTAACTATAAGTACTGAAAACTCTGAGACTGCTGCCTCCAACTGGTAGCCAATATCAAGATATAGCCCTCAGGAACTTAATTTTAGAGCATGATTTATCTAGTGAGTGTTATGTTAATTTTTTTATATTTGGCAAGCCTCTATCACCATATTATGTAAACCTTATAATTTCGGATATGCTGTGTATTTTTATGGATTTGTTTGTATTCCCTATTTCTAATTTCTCGGTAAATTTGTTTAGTGCTACCATAGAAGTGGATTGATTTTGGAAAATTTAGCCATTGTTTGATTCCATTTGGTATGTTTTCCCATTAATTAGCTCCTATAAGCATAAATCAATGCAGTAATATTTTTAAGGTTTTTAATGCTTATAAAGAGTGGATCAATGGCACAATGACTGTAAAAGATTAAGTTAGAGCTATTGTAATGCTTTAACTCTTGAGAACTATTTTATTCGGTGACCCTTTTAGCAGACGATAATATTTTTGCTGTGTTATCAATTTACCAAAAATGTATTATACTATTAATTCTTGGTAACTACATACAATTTGGCCAATATTGACCATTGTAGTGAACTTCATATTTTTAATTCATGAAAATAAATGATTTTTTTAAGGCTTTGTACCTCAAATAATATGCTAAATTTTTCAATTTCAAATGATTCGGATGTATCATATCATCATTTTTTATATTGTCATTTCAGAATGGCAACTCCAGTGGGTGAAAATAATTCGTATGAATTACAATCAACGGAAGCTATCAGCTACATGAAACAAATGCTTCCTGATTATGTTGTCCAATGTTTTATTGCGTCTGGATTTGACACACTTTCAGTGATATCTCATATGAATATTAGTATGGATCCAGGAAATTCGATTCAAGAAATTGAAAAATTTATTAATGATGAGTGTGCAGATGATCCTAGGTATGCCCGTGGTATTACTGTTGGAAACCGCTTTAGGTTTCCTCCTGGTCACCGGCATGCAATTGAAGCTTTTGTTAGAAAAGTAAAGGAGTTGCAGGAGAACAAGAATAAGCCTGAAAAACAACAAATAAAACGTTTCAAAAGGTTTGCAAAGCCGACCACTTCTAGTAACTCTAGCGATTCTCCATTACAACGATTGCCAAATCAAGCAAATTTTCTAGCTGAAATACGCCGCCAAATTACAAAGTGGCAACGATCGCAAAAGGAACCAAAAATTCTTTCACTTAAAGAGCACGAGCATTTCATAATTAATATTAGTGTAAAGAAGGAAAATACCTTGTGTAAAATTTACTGCCAAATGTGTGGTAAACACTATACTCTTGGTAGAAAAGAAGGCAAATCAATAATTTCAAATTGGACTAGACACCTAGGGAAATGTATCCATTCAAATGGCAATTACAGTCATTCCTTATGCCAGTATTTAAGTCCAGTTCAATCATCAGAACTGGTGAAATCTCCTCAGCTAGCCAGAATGGATGATGACAGCTGTGAATCAGACTTGATTGGACAACTACATCCTCAAACGATGATGGAAAAGGAAGGTAGTGCAAGTCCACTTCTTGAGGATTCTTGCAATGAAGAATCACATACAGTATCAAGTGTAGATAATAGCAGTTCATGCAATAAAGTATTGTTTCAAGATCCAAATATTGCTCAAAATAATGTTATAGAAACAGAGAATCAGATTTTTCGGCTTCCCCCTCCCTAATTAAGGGAGGGGCATTTGAATCTGATTCTGTGACATCAACAGAATCTTTTAAACTCATTAAACCAAAATCTGATTGGTCTCGTTCTTCCAGAAACAAAATAAATTTACTTAAAGCAGGCTCTGACCCACAGCAGCTTAAAATCACTTCTTTTTCTAAGACTGTCGATGATGTTGAACGAGTTCTTAAAGAACACCCTCATATGAGTGTTTTGAACAGAGATTTGTGTCAATCTAAGGAGCATAAAGGAAACAAACATAATTTGTTAATAAAGCGATTAATGGCAAATGCTGAGAAAAATGCTATTGTGTTACCTAATCGAAAAAGACATGAAGAAGTATTAAAGAAGTTTGCTACATCTCTTTTTATATATTGTGGTCCTTTGTCATATGAGTTTCTTCATAGAAATATGTCTAATGCTCTACCCTCACTTCGAACGGTGCAACGAATTGTATCAGACAAGTATAATGCTTTGCAAGAGGGAAAATTTAGATTTGATGAACTTTTGATACATATCAATTCATATAAGGCATCCAAAATGATCGCCATTGGAGAAGATGCTACACGCATTATTTCCAGAGTTAAATATGATAATGCAACAAATAAATTGGTTGGATTTGTACTGCCATGTGGTGAAGATGGATTGCCTATATCTTCGGCATTTCTTGCTAATTCTTTTCAGGCAATACAAACTTCATTTCAAGATGGTGAAATAGCACGGTATGCTTTTGTGTATATGGCTCAATCTCTAACTGATGGTGTTCCAGCATTTTGCCTAGCTTGTTTAGGAACGGATAATAAATTTACTGCAGAAGTTTTATCGAAGAGATGGAGGTATATTTTTACTGAATGTAAAAAAAGAGGTATTTCAGTTGTATCTTTTGGAGCAGATGGTGATTCAAGAGAGCTTAAATCTATGCAGTCGTCTTCTCAGCTACAGTTTTCTTCTAAAATTTCATCCAATTCAATTAGCTGTTTAGATAGTGCAAAAGTTTCTATTCCAGCTGAATGGAGCAATTGGTTTGGTACAAAAAACCCTACTAAAGTAGCATATGTTCAGGACATCGTACATGTAGCTGTAAAATTGAAAGCAAGGCTTTTATGTCCATCCATTGTATTACCTTTGGGGAGGTTTCTTGCTGGTGTGCATCACTTACGCATTCTATTTAGCACCTTTGGAAAAGACCAGCATGGCCTGAGAGAGAAGGATATAAATCATAAAGACAAGCAAAATTATGATGCAGTATTGCACATCACCAGTAAGTGTGTAATGTCTCTGCTTGGTCAGATTCCAGATGCTCAAGGCACACTAATGTATTTGAAATTAATACGAAATGTCATAGATAGTTATTTGGATAAGGAATTGAGCATTGTTTCCAGAATACAGAAGGCTTGGTATGCTGTATTTTTTGTTCGCTATTGGAGGTGCTGGTTGGTGCATAGCGAAGATTATACTCTTGGTAATAATTTTATCACCCATAATGCATATGTGTGCATTGAGTTGAATGCACATGCATTGATTTTATATTTATTGACTGTTCGTGAAACGGGAGATTATAAACAATTTCTGCCTTGGAAGTTGGGGTCTCAATCATGCGAAAGTATCTTTCGAGCTGCAAGAAGTCTTTCTAGTACTTTTTCTACAATGATAAATTTTGACATGCTAGGTCTCTTACAAAGAATTCACAGAATTCATGTAAAATTTTGTCTTGAGGCAGAGTGTGCAGAAACAGGAATAAAATATCCTCACATAGAATGTCATAAAAATAAAGATGGCCATAATATCAAAAAAGGAATGAGAAACCAAGAAGGATGTGGTTTATCAGATGATGTTCTTTCAAGTAGTACAAATACGAGCATATCTCGTGCAGTTGAAAGTGGAAAAAATGAAGCACAGACAGTAATTGAATCACTTGGTATGGCACAAATTTTAAAAGAGAAAAAATGTTGGGAATATCCACCGATTCCCAATATGAAAGCAGAAGATATTAAAGATGAAGATGATTTAAATGAAGGTGTAGAAATCTGCAGTGATTGTGAAGATGGAAATGATTTTCAGAATAGTGACAACATTCTATGCTCTATAAACAAACTTGAAAAAGAAGGATTTGTTGAAAAGGATTTAAAGAATCGTCTTGTTGATCTTCATTCCTCTACTTTCAAAAAGCTCTCTGGAACTGGTCTACCATTATATGATATTGAACAGTCTAACAACAAAGGTGGGGCAACTTCAAAGTTCTGCCCATATGTTAAAATTTCACACAATGACAAGGATTTATTCATTCATAAAACTACAGCTGTGTGGTTGTTGCAAGAGGGCGAGCGAGTGTCATCAGATAGACTGTTTAGAGTTCGAGAAAAACAACCATTAGCTAAAAATCATGATCCAAAAGTGTGTCATTTTTCTGGTGTAAATCCTGTGGTCTGTAATACAATAGAAGTGGGAAATATTTGTGTTTTCAAGAATGCTAAAAGTTGGAGAATTGGAAAAGTCTTGCAATTTTCTTACTACAAGGAAAAAACAAAAAAGTCACAGCAATATTCAGGAAACGTGGTAGATTTGTCTAAAAATTTCGAACATATTGGTGTTCTGTGTTCCTGGTTTGCACAGCCTACTTGTAATAATACATTACCTGTTGCAGAACCTAGTGAAATGGATGTTGCTTTGTTATCACCAAATATACATTCCAAAATACCAGTTAAGCTATCTTTGTCTGTGGGTGAGGAAGCTCACACTTTCTGGCCCCTTACATCTTACATATGCTCATTGTCACTGAAATGCTTTGAATCAGTTGAAGGGAAAGCCATTGAAGATAGCATAATGAAAGCAAAGAACTCGTTTAATCTTGAAACTGCCCAGCATTTAACTCTCAAAGCCAGTTCTGTGTTGTACATTGAGGAACTTGTGAAAAGCAGAACAGTTTCAATTGATCATAAGAAGAATGAAACAAAGCCTTCCCATCGACTTCTCAAAGAAAACTGGGTAACTCATGGATGTATAGTGTTAACCACGAAGGACAAACAAGAAATTCTCCGAGGAAAGCAACTTAATGATATGCATGTAAATGCATTCCAGCATTTGTTAAAGAAAGAGTTTGGAGTTTGTATTGGTGGGTTTATGAATACTTTATTACAGAACAGAGTACCTTTAGAACTAGAGGAGGACAAAATGGTATTACAGGTTATTCATGTTAGAGGATGTCATTGGCAGCACTTCAAGTTAATGGAAAAGATGATATTTGCTATTATGACTCCTTATATGACTCACTCTCTCAGGATACATTTGAAGTAATTGCTCAGTTGGTTCATAGTGACAATCCAGTGTTGAACGTGAAAATCATGAATATGGCTAGGCAAAATGGAAGCACTGATTGTGCACTTTTTGCATTGGCGACGTTAACCTGTATATGCTTGGGAATGGATCCACAAACAGCTGTGTTTGACCAAGATGAACTGCGTTCTCATTATATTAGTATGCTGGAAAGCGAAATAGTGGCAAGTTTTCCAATAAAGAAGAGAAGGAGATTTTCAAACCCCTATAAACTAGATGACTGTCCCATTTATTGCTACTGTAGACTTCCAGATGATGGACATAAGATGATAGCATGTGATCGTTGTGATGAATGGTATCATTTAAGATGTATTGAAATAGATAAGGAAAATTATTTGTGGTACTGCAAGAAATGCCTTCCGAACATATGAATTTTTTTTATTTGTTATCAAGACCATGACTGCACTTTTTTCTTTTTTCTTTCTTTTTTTTTTTTGCAATTCTTCATCATTTTTTAAATTGTAAACATTTTTCAAGAGTCATAGTATTAAAACGAAAAAAAAAATCAAATAATACTTCACTATATTTTTTTGAACAACAATATTAATTCATTCTAATCATAGGTTAGATCAGTAGTGATAGAACTATTCCTGTTGCAGTGTACTATTCTATATTTTTGTGTGTAACTAGAAAAGTAGGAATGTAATCAGAAAGGATGAAAAATAATATTTAGCTAAGACTGCTCATTAAAATCAACTAATATTATTAAATCATTATTGTTTAATTTTGTTATTTATTATATATTACTATATTTTCTATTTATTATATTAATAATTATTATTACTATTTTATTATTATGGTTGTTGTTATTATCATTATTATTAGTTAATTGTTACTAATATCATCTCCCATGAATTTTATATTATTGCTTTGTACATACTGTAGCTTAACCTCAAGGCTGGTCTTTATAAAGCCAGCTAGCTAGTTATAAGTGTAAAATTCACCAAAACTCGTGGTTAGCAGACATATATTGAAAATTTTTGAAATCAACATAATTTTTTTGAAATCTTATGAAATCAAGTGGAAATCTGTGAAATCAAGCTGATTTCGAAATCTCGTACGCAGAAACTGGTTGTGTAGGACCCCTCGCTTTTGCGGGTGCAGTTCAAACTTGAAAACTTAAGGGACTTCCATTTCTATTCGAGTTAGTGGCGGTGGTAAGTCAATGCGCTCTTTGTCATGGTTATAAGCCGTGCGCAACAGTATTTACTTGGAAATGCATTGTCCACTAGACTACTGCGAAGGTAAGTCTGTGTAGGTGCATGTCCAGTTGTGTCAAAGCATTGTGTGTTACAACCACTACTTAGCTAAAGAATATCACAAAGAAAACTTTTAAATTACGTGTATTGTTTTGTTTTTTTTGTTTTCCTTCCAAGCAATTGCAGAGAGTTGTTACTATGGCACTGAAATCCCTTTACCTTGTATGCTAAATTTAAAAACTGGACCTTATTTTCAGTAGCTTCAGTGTTAGAAGTCAAACTCATCCATATAAAAATAGTATAGTCTTTAGGCTCGCTCGCCATTTGTGCTCAAGCACATCACTAGTTATATATATATTATATATCTGAAATCTCAATTGAACACGACTGATAGTCAGCTTCGCTCGCTTCGCTCGCTCGCTGAACTAATAAATTGGAGCTACAACATATGGTCATTCCTATTGGAAATGCCTTGACATAACAAACTATTCAGTGATTTCATATAACTGCTTTTGAAGTTGGTAGTGAATAGGTATAATATGAGTACAGAGCTGGTGTATTTTTTGTATTGTGACCAAGAGACTTTAAATCACTTAGACCACCAGGTAGGATATTTGATGTGGAGCAGAGAGCAACTCATGCTAGGATGTTCTAATGAGATTTCACAGCGCCAAGGAGAAGAAGATACATGTCCTCTCTGATTATGTATCTGGTGTAACGGATTGTACCAGACGAGAAGTGTAAGTCAAGTAGGATTGTTTTAGAGCCAGCATTGTGATGAGGTAGATGGCATACTTAAATAAAAAAACAACAACTCTGTTTTTCCTAACTGATGGTGCATAGTTGTTCTTTCAAAGTTTAGAGCATTGTATTTGAAAAAGGCAAAAAAAAATTCAATTTGCTGGTTAATTAAGACAAGAAGGTGTATGATTGTCTGAGACATCATGTGTGGTGGAGAGGAATGAAAAATGCTTTCTGCATAGTGTATCTGGTTTGTGTCTCTAGGAAAGGAGGATGGAAAGCATTCAGACCATCATTTAACCATGCAAGGAATTGCTATGCGAGACTATTTGACCAAGTAGCTTGAGGCATTCGCTAACCTCATCAGAATGCCGAGACGATTGCTGTGTTTATGGAGAACATGTATGCAGACACAGGAAACCAGAAAATGTTTTTCTAATTAAGGACCAAATTTCCTGTTCATGTGGATGAAAAAAAATTTGGGTTTAAGAAAATCAATAAACTTGGTTACCACCGTCATCCTCATTAATGTGATAATGGAGTCTTGTAATTTTTGAAATTATTATTGGGACGGTCTGTTTTCATATTAACTTTGTTGTTCGCCTATTAGGTATCTGCACAAGAATGAAGTATATGTGAGAAGCACTATTCATTCTGCTATGTGAATGAAATGCTATGACACTGACAGAGACTGTCCAACTCATTACTGTAGTCAAATCTTGTTGACTATAAGGAAGACACATATGGCCCTGACCTGTAAACACGCACTTGAAAACATAACAAAGTTCAGTGAGCACAAAGGAAGGCTTATTATGGCAATACAGAGCCACAAGTGGGGGAACTTGTTGAGGTTCTCATGCCGTTTGAGTCCCAAGAAAAGACTGGAAATTGTTGAGACATTTTGTGGTCTGGACAATGCGGAGATGTGTCTGGAATATGCGGAGATGTGTCTGGACAATGTGGAGGTGTGTCTGGACAATGTGGAGGTGTGTCTGGACAATGCGGAGGTGTGTCTGGACAATGTGGAGGTGTGTCTGGACAATGCGGAGGTGTGTCTGGACAATGAGGAGGTGTGTCTGGACTTGATTGCATTCAGATTTGTTACTCAGAGCAAGGGAATGCTACCAGGACTGGTCATAAGGGGAAATGTTGACAAAAAGTGAAACCTGTGCTGCCAGCTGCAATAGATGTATTGAAAATTTATCAGTAGAACCCGGATAAGAAGTCACCTGCAAGATGAACGTAGTAACTGTAATGTTGCTGTGTTTTGTATGCATGTGTGTGTGCATGTGTGTGTATGCATGTGAACCTTGTCGAGGACAACTTCTTGGTGAGAGTGGGGAAATGGCATACCCATACTCATCCTGTCTTTTTAATTTATAATGTCACCCACTCATAATTACTAGCTGAGTCCAGTTTAGTGGAGGAATAACATGAGAGAGTTGTGCAGAAAATCATGGATTATGAATAGAATGAATAAGTATTCATTGCTAGCTTCAGTCCAGTGCTTACTACTTGGCACTACATTGTATAGGCTAGTCCAAACTCCCCACACTAAGGGAAACACCAACAGCCTTACATTTCTATGCACGCAATATGTTTTATATTGTAAACAAGTTAGAAGTTATGACACTCTAAAACTGAACAAAAAACACACAAATAAGAACTTAACGTTAATATATATATTTGCTACATTTAGCTGCGAAATGTACCATAATCAAATGAACTGCAAGATACTCTTGAAGCTACAGATACGTTGACTGCATTAACCACATTCCTCCTGCTGATGTACTTACTGTAGTAATCCACAACATATCTTTGATCATAAGGCTTGTCTTCTCTCTGTCTGTATTTGTAATACTTGTAGGTTACCATAGAAGCTACTATGAAAGCCACACCCACAAGCGAGTTGAATATGTAGTATAAGAATCCACACTCCAGATAACGAGAATGTTTGGTCCAAGTGTCCACTAAGTGGGAGGTAAATGGAAACACTGTTAGGATACTCAATAGGTTATAAAACCCACAAAAGAAATAAAACACTCCAAACAAAACACCTTTCATTGTGTGGGGACTTTGAGCTGAGATGAATTCAAATATAGCTGCATTGACGATAGGCCAACCAACACCAGCTATAGTTTCAGGAACAATAAGGTATTCTATCGGGAACTGCAAAGTTTGTGTGAAGTTTTTTGTGTTGCGATACTCTGAAGTGAAAAGACAGCTAGCATGTTGTGCACTGGCTAATGCTACTCCATACAGTATGGACACTGTCCACATGAACAATACCAGTACAATAATACCAGCAACAAGACGCTGTAATATAAGAGAGAGCCATTTCTCTACACATGATTTAAACACGAGCAAGTAAAGGGGAATAGCTACAAGTGTTACTAGGTACCTCAAGTTTCCAGACTGTATAAAGACCCACTCACTGTAGCAGTGAGGATTAAGGTAAGCTGGTTTGTTTATCCCAAGATGCACAGAGTAAATAATAAACATGATGTTTCCTGGTATTGTATAATAATATATACAAGATACCGTAAAAAGAGCCAGAAGAATTTTAAGGAAAGTTTTGATATTTTCTACTTCTTCTGTGGTGAAAGGTCCTCCATATTTTTTCTTGGCAAAATCTATTCGGCTAGGAATTTCATCTCCACAGAATGTTAAGGAACTTCTTTTAAGAGGATGTTTGTTCTTTGCCACAAAATTCAAGACACGATAGATCATTTTGTAAGGATTGTGAGTCTTTCTCTCACAATAGAACCAGCGAGACTTACAGCAAGTGAGAAAAAGCAAAAAAACAGTGAATACAAAAATGGCAGCTGGAAGTGTTACAGCCAAATAATATTGAAGACTTTCATAACACATGATCTGTGAACCCAAAATTACCACAAGCATTTCACCAAAATTAGCAGTCCATACGTACACCCAGATGAAATAACTTAATGTCTTACTTGGAGAATCTAGAAGTTGGTCTAGCCCAAATTGAAGTGCATTAGCACGAAACCCAGAGGACCCTAGTAACACAATTATTACACCTGTACCAGAAGCAAAAGCTGTAAGTATATCGAGTTTATTCATGAAAAATAATATCCCAGCAATACATTGAAGCAGAAAAGATAGTGTAACAAAACTTAAGCTTAAGAAGATGACTTTGTAGCGACCACATCTTACATCAGCTAGTATCCCACTGAAAGGATAAACCACCATGTGACCAAACGCAATAGTTCCTAGCATACCACAACACAGATAGACTGCACTACTGAATGAAAGTTGAGGCTGGCGAATTGCCACTTCTAGCATAGCAAATTTTACTATTCCATGAATTATTGCAACTGCAAGATTCCATATCAAAATCAAGATGATTCCTTTTGAAAACCATGATGCACTAGCCAATTTTTGTCTTAAATTAGAATTTCCACAGTGAGAGGAAACAGGAGATGCTACACAAACTACTAGTTGATTTTTCTTTTGCTGGACGTGGTCTTCTTGATGCTTCTGTAATATCTTCATTATTTTTAACTTTTCTTGAAAAGATCTTTCCTTTCATTTCATATTTACGAGTATTATTGTCAAAAGTTTTTATATCACTGAAGCAATGTTTTGATATCACAGATGCTTTCAGTTTTTTGCTCAGGCTCCAACAGATTGATCTTATGGTTAGCTTCAATAGATGGTTACAAGGAAGAAGCACAACATTATGTCACCTGAAAATGGAAGGCCAACCGAAGTCTAGACTTTAGTTTACACAGAATATGTTTGTTGAATATGTTTAGTTTTTGTAAATATAGAGCTCGCAGTGCATAGAAGTTACTGTTTGGATAATAAATTGAATGTTTTTTTTTTTTGCTGTGATCTTATGTACACATGAGACTTTAAACTATTTATAGTGATGTTCAGCACAAATGGCGACAAGCCACTGTTCACAAGTAATTCACCAAGGATTACAAAATCTGTATACAAAAGTAGCAATAACGCTACATTTCAAGGCAGTAGTCAGGGGGGGTGGGGGGGGGGGGGGGGGGGGGGGGGGGGGTTACATGTAACCCCCCTTTCAAATTAATGATATTCATAGAAGTCTGTCAGTAGTTGTTAATCACCATTAGTGCCCACAAAGAAAAAGCAGCTGCTGACATAATACATGCTTGCCTCAGCACTTGATTGTGAGGTTGCAGTAACTTGAGAATGAAAAGGCAGTGCCAATCCAAGGATATTCGATTGTTTTTTAACAAAAAGTTAGCTGTGGAAGGAGATGGTAAGCACATTATCATAGGCTAGACATTGAAAAGTAAATATTGTACTATTTATCATTCATTATGTTTAGATAATGAGTTAAAAGAGGTACCAGTCCAATTTCCATTGGATGAATCTGAAAATAGTGTAGTTCCTTCTAGCTTTCTTCAGATGTCAGATGTTTTGCTAGAACCTACAAGCTCTAGTGTCTGTGCAGATGAAGTATGTAATGATATTTGTGCACTATTAGCTTCAAGTAAATCCCATGGAGGAAATATGTACCTCGATCAGTAATCTATCACAAGGTGAGATGTTTCCTTATTTGTATCGCCATGTGCAACCCCCAAGTAATCTGCCAGCTACATTCTTACATGGTGCTAATTGAAAGTTTAGTATTTCTTGGCTCACTAAATATCCTTGGATTCTGTATAGCCCTAAGGTAAATGGCATTTTCTGTGGACCATGTGCTATTCTTCTTCCAGTTGATAAGCATAATGATAAAGGTTTACTTGTTAACAGGCCTTTTTCCAACTGGATTAAGTTGAGCTGTGTTTTGAATGATCATTCTAAACTTAAATATCACCGTGACTGCCTCCAGCTAGCAGATACCATCAAAAGTAGTGTTGAAAATCCAGCATCACGTGTTGACGTCATGACAAGTAATACTCTGCAAGCCATAATAAAGGAAAATGAACATATACTATACTAAAGCAAATTGTGCGAGCCATTATTTTCTTATCTAGACAAGCTATTGCATTCAGGGGCAATTCAGAAGTTATAGATTCTAGTAAGAATCCTGGAAACTTTTTGGCCCTGATCAAAGTTTTTTTTCAGAAAGTGATGAAGTTTTATATAATCAGCCAAGAATGCCAAACATTAATTGTCCCCAAGAAATAAAAAGAGCCAAATATTATTCAGTTCTTGCTGATGAAGTATCTTGTCATAATGTGGAACACTTACCTACAGTATATGCATTCGGTTTGTTGATATCAATGATGATATACGTGAGGATTTTATTTCATTTATAAAACTTGAAAGATTTCGACCTGCAGACATAGCAAGTGCCATTATACAATCTTTGGAAGGAATTGGCTTGTCACTAGATAATTTATGTGTGCAGGCAATTATCCAAGAAAGGCATCCTAAAGCTCTTTACATCACTGTGCCGGGCATTCCCTTAACCTAGAAATACTGAATTCTTGCTCCATTCCTTCCATAAGAAATTGCATAGACCAAATAAAAGGTTTCACAGTGTGGATAAAATATTCTCCTAAAAGAGAAGGTCTACTAAAAGCTATCATTAGTAAGAGATCTCAAGTTGGTACCAACATATCTTCTATACTAAATGTGTGTATCACTCGATGGGTAGAAAATATTGATGGTTGGGAGCGATTCTCTCAACATCACCCCTTCCTCATCGAATTGTGCGAAGTGATTCTCTTTGGTAATAGTGAATTTCGTGATAACAATGATGGCTGGTCTGTTGAAGATGAAAGGAATTCCCTAGCTCACATGAAGGCTCTAGAGTCTTTTGAATTTATCTATTCTTTAGTTACTCTTTACAGGTCCAGGTCCTCTCTCAAGGAAGCAGTAGTTAAAGTCCAGGGAAAAGACCAGGATGTTGGGGAGACTCAAAGCCCTCGGACGACTGCAGACCTACACAGGATCTTGTTTCAGGGCTGAGTGTTATTGATAAATGCTGCACGGAATTGAAGAGTGAGAGAGAAGATACTGATAACTACAGTGGCCGGGTTTTTAGGCATTCATCTAGACTAGCACAACAATCGAATATTCAGATTCAAAAGCCACGTACCAATCCACGACAGCAGCACCGGTCCAACCCTGATAGTACCTCAGTTGAAGAGTACTTCAAGGTAACTGTTGTTATACTTTTTCTTGATCACCTTATAAGTAATATCACTTCCAGGTTTACCAAGTATTCTAATATAAGCAGGCAGCCACACTGCAAGGCCTACTGCCGATACATATCACTAACAATTCTTCTTTTTCTGAAATTGAGTCAGCTGCTTCCTTTTATTCTGATAACCTCCCCAATGCTAGTATTCTTGATGAAGAATTTTATCGTTGGAAGGTGACATGGTTGAAAGTTACTCCAATTAAGGAAAGGAACACCCACAGACACTTAGTGAAGCACTACAGCTATGCTCTCCAGATGATCTACCAAATTTGTACACTCTAATGAAACTTTTAGTTCTTGTTCTTGTGAGCGTTCAGCATCCGCCCTTCAAAGAATAAACAATTACCTTCGATTTACTCAAACTGCAGAACGATTAACCTCTTTGGCATTGATTCACATGTCTTATGAAATTGACATCGATATTGACACTGTTTGCAAATTCTATTTAGAAAAATATCCATGCAGAATTAAATGTGCAAGTTTCAGTAGTATACTCACAACCAATCCATTTGCAAATTTGATGTTTTCATGATTCTCTCAATATTCAATGTGCTATTTAGTTTTAATATAATGGTTTGTTTTTATGTCAATTTTCTTGATAATGGATGTGGATTAATTAAGAGGTGTGGTTTAGGTGTGGTCAGGTTGTAACTGTAATTTGGCATTAGCTACCACATCCATTTTAGGGTCTTTAATTTATAGTGGCTAACAGTCATGCTCCAACTATCAATGTGATTTATGACTTCTAATGATTTATTTGAGATCACAGTATTCATGTATGTGCAAGATTGTTGTTCTACAAAATAAAATGCTTGAATATAATAATAAATACAATGAACCAGTTGTCCTACATGTGATCAATACTTGTCATGGCATGGGAATGATAGCGGCAGTAACTCCCGCTGTCAAGAATGCCAATGTTATTCTCAGAGCAAAAGTGAAGCCAAGTGATGTTGCTGCAATGGGAAAAATTCCAATCTTGTTCTGTCGAAATGAAGCATTTGATTGAGCATGTTAACTTTTGAGAAGCTACGCAGCTTTGAGGCCAATGATCCAACAGCATATCTGGATATTCTTACGAAGTGTTCTGTTTTGTTTGGATCTCCAAGGCCAGCATGGTCTGGAATGATGCAACTGGTGCATTATGACAATCATCTGTAAAATTATCTGTGATGTTTCTCCCGATGATATGATATGAATCCTAATGACATTTCGTGTTTACTCCACGCTGAAGTTTATTGACAGCCATGGTTTTGCCATGATGTTATGCTGATTATCACCTTTGACCAGCCACTGAGGTAGAAAGCATCACTGATAGTCGTTGCTAAGCCAGCTGAAAGCAATTTGAGAAGGGTAGTTGTTTGCCTTGGCGGTTTCCATGCTAAAATGAGTTTTCTTGGCTCCATTGGCCATCTCATGGCTGCTTCAGGTCTACAAGATATGTGGAAAACGTTTATGCATCCAATGCTGTGGTTCACATGCTCACAGGTAAAGCTGTTGCTCGTGCTATCCGAGGGTATTTACGTATTGATGCAGCACTTGTTGTGGCCAGTACATTTGATGTACCAATACCTGTTTGTGGGTAAGGAATGGAAGTTGTGGACACTGAAGTAATCATTCAGGTTAGTACCATCATTTTAAGTTTAATTAATTTTTGACATGATATTAATAATGTAGGATGATGCACCTGAAAGTTTCGGTGATGAGTGTACTATCAGCTTGGTTTTTGTACTATATACAAGTTAATGAAGAAACTTGTGACAGCAGATGAAGCTTGCAAGAATGAAGTTTTAGTATTGTGCTCTTCAACTTACAAAGAAGCGTCTATATTGTCCAGAACTGCTAATCTGTGGTTGCAATGGATATGATCGACTCCCTTTGCAAATTTATGTGAGTAGAAAGGACAGACAACTGGGATTTGCACCTTCAGGCTCGTTCTGAAATGCTCCTGTTTTTGGCAGCTTCTGGACACAACAACTATACTAAGTCAGTGTCATTCTACATGCAGCTAATATCCCGTCTCCAAGAAGGTCATCCAGATGTATACCAGCACTTTCAAGATGGTATTCATGTTATCGGAAGGAGTGATCGCTACTGGGCTGGTCTCTCGTCAGATCTTGTCACTGAACAAGTTTTAATGAGAAGCATGAAGACAAGTGGTTGCCTCACAAGGGGATGACGCATGACTGAGCAGCAGCGAGTTATTTGGTCATTAACAATGCCAGCATGTGCAGAAGTAAACAGAGCAATGCAGGAGTTGACTTGTGTATCATTTGATTCTGGAGAGCAGAACAAAGATATGACATAGTCCAGACTAGCTCACTATTGGATAGATGGTCAAACACAGGTAGCTTACCTACAAGAGAGGAACCCCCTTTATGTGTGATTCCAGCCTACGAACTCTCTACCGGAGATCACGCGCATAGTAATGTTAGTGTGGACAGAGAGAAGGTCATAGGCCATGTTATTTTGGCTAGCATGGAGGTAAAACAGCTGCTGACATCACGTTCAAGAAGAATGAACTGGAAATTACTATGAATTCAAAAGCTGCAGTCAAAATTAACGGTGTTACAGAGCAAATAGACCCCCAACTTTTCTTCCAGCAGCTGACAATAGCTGCTGAGGAAGTTGATATGACTGAAGACATTTTAAAGTATAAGCTCTGCAGTTATCCGCTGGCGCTGTTTGATCCTTCTCTGTTACTTAGACAGCCACAAAAGTCAGCATTGGCTAAAGCTATTTGGGACAGCATGACTGAAGATATTCCAGGAATATCCAGAGCAGTTCAGTTTGTCCTTGATGGTGGCTCTCTTCTTCAGTGAATACCACGGACATTGGGTTCTATCTACAAAGAGATATGCACAATTTATGTTGACTACGTGACGAAAATGTATGGTGAAGAAAATGTGGTTTTTGATGGCTATGGAAAATTGTCAACAAAAGACATGGTACACCAAAGGCGAGCTAAGGGAAAAGCTGGTTTGATTGTTACATTCTCTGAGGATATGAAACATACCATGAAGAAGGATAGCTTTCTAGCCAACAGTACCAACAAGCAGCTATTTATTAATTTGCTTGGAAAATTCCTGGAAAAGAAATGCAAAGTATTTCATGCTCCAGGCGATGCAGATGTTCTTCACTGGTTGGCGAGGACTCAGATTTACTAATTTTGTTGTGTTACTATGCTGTCCTGGATTCTCACGATACGTTCTTTCAACCAGAACCTAAAAAAATGTTGAAAAAACCTAAAATTTGGAACATACATGCTGCTAAAGCACAATTGGGTCCCAAAATATGTAGCAACATTCTCTTTCTACATACTCTATGTGGATGTGACACTGTATCCCACCTATGTGGATGTGACACTGTATCCCACCTATGTGGATGTGACACTGTATTCCACCTATGTGATGTGACACTGTATTCCACCTATGTGATGTGACACTGTATCCCACCTATGTGGATGTGACACTGTATTCCACCTATGTGATGTGACACTGTATCCCACCTATGTGATGTGACACTGTATCCCACCTATGTGGATGTGACACTGTATTCCACCTATGTGATGTGACACTGTATCCCACCTATGTGATGTGACACTGTATCCAACCTATGTGGATGTGACACTGTATCCCACCTATGTGGATGTGACACTGTATCCCACCTATGTGACGTGACACTGTATCCCACCTATGTGGATGTGACACTGTATCCCACCTATGTGGATGTGACACTGTATCCCACCTATGTGATGTGACACTGTATCCCACCTATGTGATGTGACACTGTATCCCACCTATGTGGATGTGACACTGTATTCCACCTATGTGATGTGACACTGTATCCCACCTATGTGATGTGACACTGTATCCCACCTATGTGGATGTGACACTGTATTCCACCTATGTGATGTGACACTGTATCCCACCTATGTGATGTGACACTGTATCCCACCTATGTGGGTGTGACACTGTATCCCACCTATGTGGATGTGACACTGTATCCCACCTATGTGGATGTGACACTGTATCCCACCTATGTGATGTGACACTGTATCCCACCTATGTGATGTGACACTGTATCCCACCTATGTGGATGTGACACTGTATTCCACCTATGTGATGTGACACTGTATCCCACCTATGTGATGTGACACTGTATCCAACCTATGTGGATGTGACACTGTATCCCACCTATGTGGATGTGACACTGTATCCCACCTATGTGATGTGACACTGTATCCCACCTATGTGATGTGACACTGTATCCCACCTATGTGGATGTGACACTGTATTCCACCTATGTGATGTGACACTGTATTCCACCTATGTGATGTGACACTGTATCCCACCTATGTGATGTGACACTGTATCCAACCTATGTGGATGTGACACTGTATCCAACCTATGTGGATATGACACTGTATCCCACCTATGTGATGTGACATTTTTACTGTCAAAAACAAAAACAAAAAAAAAATTCCAAAAACAAAAAAAAAAAAAAAAAAAACCTATGTGATGTGACACTGTATTCCACCTATGTGGATGTGACACTGTATCCCACCTATGTGGATGTGACACTGTATCCCACCTATGTGGATGTGACACTGTATCCCACCTATGTGGATGTGACACTGTATCCCACCTATGTGATGTGACACTGTATCCCACCTATGTGGATGTGACACTGTATCCCACCTATGTGGATGTGACACTGTATCCCACCTATGTGGATGTGACACTGTATCCAACCTATGTGGATGTGACACTGTATCCCACCTATGTGGATGTGACACTGTATCCAACCTATGTGGATGTGACACTGTATCCCACCTATGTGGATGTGACACTGTATTCCACCTATGTGATGTGACACTGTATCCCACCTATGTGGATGCGACACTACATCCCACCTATGTGGATGTGACACTGTATCCCACCTATGTGGATGTGACACTGTATCCCACCTATGTGGATGTGACACTGTATCCCACCTATGTGGATGTGACACTGTATCCCACCTATGTGGATGTGACACTGTATCCCACCTATAGGGCATAGCTCTTAAGAAGTTCAAATTGAGTCCACACTTTCAAGAACAGATCAGTTTGTTTTCTACAGAGTCAGCTACTTCTGAGGAAGTGTCTACTGTGGGTGAGCAAGTGTGTTGGTGATTGTATATGGTGGTGGTTCAGGAGAATCTCTTGACTCTCTGAAGTACAAGCGCTTTTGTGAGAAAGTTTCCACCAGCTATTCTTCCATCCACCCACAAACCCTGCCACCTACTTCAGCTGCTGCTACGTATCATAGCTTCTGAGTCTACTTACAGATAGCGGAGTGAAAGTGCTGTGGTGATGGTGTAAATCCTCTCAAATGGGGATGGAAGGAAAGTGATGGGAAACTAGTACCAGTACTCACTGATTTACCACCTGCTCCAGATGATCTCCTCAAAATGATCCGGTGTAATTGTCATTCTGACTGCAGCAGCATGAAGTGTTCTCCTTCTTGTGTCAACCGCAGAGGATTAGGTTGCACAAACTCAGATATTCCCGTGCAGGAAAGTCCAGATTCAGATGATTAGTGTGTTGTTTTGGTTTAGAGATTGCAAACTATCTTAGTTTTAGTTATGTATACTAAAAAAAATATCTTGAAGGTTTAGTTTTAGTTTTTTCCCCAAATTCTCCCTGAAGATTTAGTTAGTTTTTAGTTTTTCTTCAATATCATGTAGAAGATTTAGTTAGTTATACTATCAATTAACTCAGTTTTGGTTAATTTGTGTTGTCACTCAAATTCTTCAATAATTAGACTCCTTAATGAAAGTAGTACAGGTAGTTTTTCCAAATAACTTCAAAAATAGCATATTTCTATGGAATCTTGGTATTATAACTAACATATGATGTTTTTATATACTTAAGAAAATATTACTTGATGGCAATTTATATCTTCATTTAATAATGACATAACTCAAGGCAAATGGTTTACAATAAAAATTGCTTAGTTTTAGTTTTTGTCCTCCACTCTACTGGTAGTTTTAGTTTTAATCGAATTTACTGTCTGCTAAAATATTTAGTTTTAGTTTTTTCATGTTCTCTACAGCTTAGTTTTAGTTATTCTTACCAAAAGTAAAATACCCCAAAACTAAGGGGTTTTGGTGTAAGTTTTAGTTGACTAAAACAACAGATGAAACAGAATATTGTTCTGACTAATGAGTTGGCTATTTACTCCACAGCTAAATCATTGCTTTGATCATACTTTATTGTCAATGCATTGCTATTAACATATTTTCTAGTGCCAAAAAGTGTATTCGGTTAAAACAATTTTTCAGTCCTTTCCCCTCACAGGATTCATTGAAACTTTTGATTGTTATAAAGCACAAATTTCTGTACCCAGAACAGTCAAAAACATTTGTGTTAATTTGTGCCAGGTTGAACCTTTTATTTGATCATAATGGCTGGACTAAAGCAATCCTAGACACAGATAGACCACAACTGTATAGGAATGAAAAGGTTCTCCATGCTTATTGTAATCGCCTAGAGATAATTACAAAATAGCAAATTGTGCAATAGTTTCCTCTTGGAGACATAATTAACACAGTTTAATAAGATGAAGGTTTTATCCATGGTTCAAGAAGATAAGTGATAAAGCTTTCAGGTTTATGATTTCCTTGTAAATTCTTTTTTGCTGCCTTCATTTATAATACGTTAAGTACATAGTCTGAGGAAAATACTTTACTTTCTGTATGAGTTCTGTTATCTCATCATGAGCATCTTGGGAGATATATTACTAAAAGAACAATAAAATACAAGCTATCCCAAATTGTGCTGTGCATGCTCCTACTCTAAGTCTAGTCATTTGATGCCAGTTATAGGTTTTACTTTCAGCTTCAGGGGACTTTTTTTAAACTCATTCAATGACAGATTAGTAAAACATATAATTAGCTAATTGATGCTCATAATAACTGTATTCATATATGACTTAGAGTAGGAGCATACACAGCACAATTTGGGACAACTCTTTTTAATTGTTCTTTAGTAATATATTGTCCCAAACATGCTCATAATGAGATAAATAAACTCGTATAGAAAGTATAATATTTTGCATCCCTAGACTATGTACCTAAAGTATTAATAAATAAAGGCAGCAAAAACGAATTTACAAGGAAATTATAAACCTGAAAGCTATATCACTCATCTTCTTGAACCATGGGTAAAACCTTCATCTTACTAAGCTGTGTTTATTATGTCTCCAAGAGGAAACTATTCATCTGCTCCAAGGGAGTCTTATTTATTTTGCTGTGGAATTCTGTAATTGGTCTGATTCATGGTATTACACAATTTGCTACTTTGCAATTATCTCTAGGCCATTACAATAAGCACGGAGAGCCTTTTTATTCCTACACAGTTGTGGTCTATCTGTGTCTAGGATTATTTGGAACTATTGCAGTAAATCAAATGATATTTTATCCTCTCAGTGGTTTATTAGCTGATGTCAGATTTGGTCGCTTCAAAGTTGTTGTATTCAGTCTCACATTTGTTACTCTATCGTTTTTCCTTTTGTGCCTTGCTGGAATTCTATCATTTTTGGGAGAGGTTGGTGGCAGACCTGTAGCATCTCTAGCTGGTATTGGTGCAATATTGGTGTTACTAGGATCCTCAGGATTTCAGTCTAATGCAGTTCAGTTTGGGCTAGACCAACTTCTAGAGTCTCCTAGTGAGAAATTAAGTCAGTACATTTGGTGGTACATATGGACTGCTAACTTTGGCGAAATGCTAATGGTGTTCTTTGGTTCACTGGCTATTTGTCGTAAAAATCTTCAATATTATTTTGCTGTAATACTACCAGCTGCCATTTTTGTGCTTACTGGTTTTATGCTTTTTCTCACTTGCTGTAAGTCTCGCTGGTTCTATTGTGAGAGAAAGACTCACAATCCTTACAAAATGATCTACCATGTCTTGAAATTTGTGGCAAAGAACAAACATCCTCTTAAAAGAAGTTCCTTAACATTCTGTGGAGATGAAATTCCTAGCCGAATAGATTTTGCCAAGAAAAAATATGGAGGACCTTTCACCACAGAAGAAGTAGAAAATATCAAAACTTTCCTTAAAATTCTTCTGGCTCTTTTTACGGTATCTTGTATATATTATTATACAATACCAGGAAACATCATGTTTATTACTTACTCTCTACATCTTGGGATAAACAAACCATCTTACCTTAATCCTCACTGCTACAGTGACTGGGTCCTCATACAGTCTGGAAACTTGAGGTACCTAGTAACACTTGTAGCTATTCCCCTGTACTTGCTCGTGTTTAAAGCATGTGTAGAGAAATGGCTCTCTCTTATATTACAGCGTCTTGTTGCTGGTGTTATTGTACTGGTATTGTTCATGTGGACAGTGTCCATACTGTATGGAGTAGCATTAGCCAGTGCACAACATGCTAGCTGTCTTTTCACTTCAGAGTATCGCAACACAAACAACTTCACACAAACTTTGCAGTTCCCAATAGAATACCTTATTGTTCCTGAAACTATAGCTGGTGTTGGTTGGCCTATCGTCAATGCAGCTATATTTGAGTTCATCTCAGCTCAAAGTCCCCACACAATGAAAGGTGTTTTGTTTGGAGTGTTTTATTTCTTTTGTGGGTTTTATTACCTATTGAGTGTCCTAACAGTGTTTCCATTTACCTCCCACTTAATGGACACTTGGACCAAACATTCTCGTTATCTGGAGTGTGGATTCTTATACTACATATTCAACTCGCTTGTGGGTGTGGCTTTCATAGTAGCTTCTATGGTAACCTACAAGTGTTACAAATACAGACAGAGAGAAGACAAGCCTTATGATCACAGATATGTTGAGGATTACTACAGTAAGTACATCAACAGGAGGAATGTTGCCAGAGTCAATGGAGCTGAGACAACTGAGGTAGCTTCCAATTTGACCTACTATGGTGCAATGAAACTATGAAAAAGATGCTTCCTCCATAACATTACTGCATAAAAACATTTTGTACTTTAGTTAGTGTACATACGATACTTTGTGTTTTGTGTGACAACTTCATAAGTTGTTTGACAGACAAGGGAACATTGTAAAGATTATTTTACTATTGAATAAAGTGTTTTTGTGTGACTCATTCAAATCAGTAATCAATAATTCATTTTCCCTGAATTGTTAAATCCATATCTGGATTTAATTTACTTTATGACAATGTTGAGTATGTCCATTAATAATCCTGAACAGACTTGTATACTGTCGTGCGGGAAGAGGTATTTCTCTCTCCACTTTAAAAGATATAGTTTTATCGTGCAAACAGAGAGAGTGAAATGATGAAAGGTTCTTGTTTAAATAATTTTTATTTTGCTGTTGTGATAGACCTGATTGGGAAGCAGGGACTAGCGTATGCATGGTAGAATAACACGTGCACATGTGCGTGAATATCCTCTTGTGCTTCACAGTACAACAATGCAGTATAAAAGTGTTACTGCTTGAGCAAAACTAAATTCTTTGACATATATTTTGATGTAATGATTTTTATATTATATCACCACGGTAACATTCTTAATTATGATCTTGTGGTTAAATAAATGCCACGCCTCCTAATTTTAACTATTTGTATGAGTAATAGCACGGGTAACCTGTGCTATTCGGGATCAATAGCACTTGTAAAGCAATTGAAATAGCACGCGGCTTCTGAGCGGGTGTAAGGCGCCCAGGACATAAACGATTAATCAAGTGACAATCGAAGGACCAGCTATCGAACGCACTACTCAATTCTAAGGCCTAGCTATCACCTAAGAACTAAGCTATGCACCAGACAGCACTTCTGTCACTACTAAAGCTCAGTCTATCTAGACACAATGCGACCGACTAACTACTACGATGACTAGAACACTAACTGAACTAAGTAGCAAGACAGAGATCTCTACTAGCGAGGGAGCAGAGATCTTGCACTAGAACTATTACTGTACAAGGACAGCTAGGAGAGAGAGAAGATAACTTTGACTTTCACAACTGTAATAATACTACTAAGAACTACATTACAAGAGTATATGAAGGGAGTGACTAGAACCAAAGTAAACAGTGGGTTTGTATGAGGTAAGTTGAGAATGGAATATGTACATGGGAAAGAACAAGATGGTGAATGTCTAAGTGTATAATTGAATGATGCTTGGGAGTGAGTTGGAGTTTCTATAGGTGATAATGGATGAGGGTTTGTGTAATGCAGAAGTCATAGGTGGGAGGGGCTCATTAACTTGTTGGCTGTGGCTGTGTGAAGGTCTATGACCTGAACAGCTTCGCCGCGTGCTATTTCAATCGCATTATGCATAATGCAAGTACGTTATCATAATAGTTCCATCTTATAACATGGGGTTGGTGTTTTATATATTTATTTATAGCCCGTTACCCGAGCGACCGCGCTTGTCGTTAAGAACTATAAATCTGATACAGTCTGGTATGCTCGTAAGAAAATGTATTAGCGGGAAAAAGTCTGATATAGTTCTTAGCAACCATAATTATTGTGGAAGGCAGATCAAAGCAAAATGGAATAATGAAGAGTTTGGGTACTTTAATACAATTACTAAGATAGCTAACGCTATACTTTGCTCGTTGTTTATGTTTGGGCTATAAAATAGTTATAAACCAAAATCATTAGGTTTGTATTTCGATTTATAAATCCTCGCCACTCGGGCTGCGCCCTCGTGTCTCGGAGTTTATAAATCGCATACAAACCTCAATTTTGGTTTATAACTATAACATATATATATACATATATAATATATAGGAACAGTCCCATTAGGTGGCTGGACGTTATTGTTAATGTGTTCAGTCAAGTAACTGGCCAGATGTATTCTGTCCACTTACACAACCATCTATCCTGTTACATAACTGAATAGTCATTCCATCCAGTTCTATATCAGGTCCACTCAGTGACTGGAGGGCTCCAACACTCAAGTGTGATATCATTTAAGTGATTATGTTATGGCTAGTTTGTTTTGATATCTCTATAGTACAGTTGTTTTAGTTAACTAATAGCTAATTTTTTTGCTAACTATATACTTAACTTACCCTGTTGAAACCACTGTATCATGAATATAGCTAGTGAACTGCAATTGTTGTTTAATCTTATATTATATTTTAGATTACCAGGTGGAATAGCTATACTTATAAACTAAAATACCTATGATATGAAAAAAGTAAAAAAAAACCATGCTAAATTTTTTTAGTGTGTACAGTAACATCAACCAAAACTAAAAACAGAACATCATTTGCAACTAATTGAATCTAAAGTTAGACTACAATTGAAGTTGTTATAACGGGGACAATCACTATCAATACAACTGAAACGCAGAATACTTCAATTGTTGCACTCCTGGGTTAGCACTGTTTCCGTGGTTTTACTACAGAGTCTTATGGAAATGGAGTTATTGATTTACTTATCAAACATGTTTTCAAATGGCTTCGAAGCTGTGACAGGTCACAGCTGAAATTTTGTGAATCTTGCCCATAACACAAAGAAATGCCCAAGCAAAAATCCCGCACAATCACATACTTTTAATGCACCAATTTTTCTGCTTTGTTGGTCATCAAATGAAGCGATTTCCTTTTCTAATGTTGATGGTAGGATAAAGTGTAGACTGTCATAAACCTTGATATTTCCAAAAAGGAAATTCTATACTAATACAGTACACCAGTGGCTTTTCCCTGAATTAATAATCTAGATTAATTCCCCAGTTTAGGATTTGATTGCCAATTTCTGGGCTAGGTAAGGTGTCTCTAAACTTCCAACTGTAGAAACTGAGTTTTGAGAAGTGTCTCTGCTGCTTATGTATAATAACATTATCTAACCAAGTAGTAGTTAAAGAGTCGAGAATTTGTTTGTGATAGTCATTAGTCATACAGCACGATATCTTTAATTACTATCCGTTTGCTAAACTGTGGTGTAGTAGTGGTACTACTAAACTGTGGTGTAGCAGTGGTACTACTGAACTGTGGTGTAGTAGTGGCACAACTGAACTGTGGTGTAGTAGTGGCACTACTGAACTGTGGTGTAGTAGTGGCACTACTGAACTGTGGTGTAGTAGTGGCACTACTGAACTGTGGTGTAGTAGTGGCACTACTGAACTGTGGTGTAGTAGTGGCACTACTAAAATGTGATGTAGTAGTGGTACTACTGAACTGTGGTGTATTAGTGGCACTACTGAACTGTGGTGTATTAGTGGCACTACTGAACTGTGGTGTAGTAGTGGTACTACTGAACTGTGGTGTAGCAGTGGCACTACTGAACTGTGGTGGAGTAGTGGCACTACTGAACTGTGGTGTAGTAGTGGCACTACTGAACTGTAGTGTAGTAGTGGCACTACTAAACTGTGGTGTAGTAGTGGTAAACTGTGGTGTAGAGTGGTACTACTAAACTGTGGTGTAGTAGTGGCACTACTGAACTGTGGTGTAGTAGTGGCACTACCAAACTGTGGTGTAGTAGTGGCACTACCAAACTGTGGTGTAGTAGTGGTACTACTGAATTATTAGAGAATAAGATTTATCACAGTGTGTTAGATTGCCAGAGTTAGTGCAATATAACTATGATGACATAACTTTGAGAACAACATGCCATTTTTCTGCAATGATAGCTGTTTGCTATTACAATTTCTGCACATCAGGCCTTTCATCCACTTTCCTCCTTTTACATCTTTGAATCTTTTTTATTTATCTTTCTCTTTTTTACTGTTTATTCTCTTTCTATTCTCGTTATATTTTTATTTATTTTTTCTTCATCACTGCCTCTTCAAAAATGTTACTAGAGCATCTTAAACCATTATAACAATATGGATACTGCAGTCAATTTTATCATACTAGGTCTTCAATCTGCATGTCCAAGCCAGGACACTGCACATAGACCTCACCAAATTTTTCATTTTAACTATACCACCTGGTACCCTATATGCAATTCACTAGGCTGGTTTGTGCTGCCAGCTTGCCCAAGTGAATTTCCTTGTGCAACTACTGGTGGTTGCTGTGTTTCTGGAAGCAATAGATTGATGTTGTCTGGGCGAGACAGTTCCAATAGAACTCTGCAGCTGTGACCTCGTTTACTGTAAGTGGTGAAGTAATTTTGTCTTTTCTTCTGACAGTTGCTGATAGATCACAAAAACTGTTTATGAGGACCATATTCAATTTTGTCAGCGCAATATTTAGTTACCTTCATGCATTAATGTGTTTGGTAAGGAGTCATTATTAATGTGTTTGGTAAGGAGTCATTATTAATGTGTTTGGTAAGGAGTCATTATTAATGTGTTTGGTAAGGAGTCATTATTAATGTGTTTGGTAAGGAGTCAAACGAGTCATTATCACTTGAGAAAAGAAATGTAATAAATAGTTCAGTGTGCACATTTTTGTAGTTAGCTAAATCTGCTTCATACATATACATACTACTTTAACCCTCTCGTTCCTGAATTGTTTTGACGCGCGGGGAAAAATCTAATTTTCTACCGCGGAATAGAGCATTGCCGTTTTATTTTTTTAACTCGATGCTGGCTGGGAAAACCCCATAGCAACCATATATCACTAAATAGACCAAGAGTTTGGGATTCCCCTCATTTTTTGATTGAGAAAATTGAATAATATTTAAGCCATCTACTAATATTTCAAAAAAAAAATTTTTTTCCCCCAAAAAAATCCACTTTTCCCATCAATAAAAAAATAAAATAAAATAGAAATAATATTGTTTGATGCATTTTATACCAATATTATATTAGTTCAACAATAAAATATGTTGTTTGTTGTGTGTGGTGCTGATTGTGATCATGTAGGAGACATCTATGAGTGTCCACAAGGAACGTATGCCATCGGACGTCGAGCTCCACTACAAAACAATTTCATATACACAAAAACACAAACAACAAAGATATTTGTAATACAAACAACAAATTATTCATGATCCTATATAATTGCAACTTTATGATGTATTGTATGCGGTTTCATACAGGATTTTTGTTTGGGGTGGGGCTCCGAGTGTACTTCGCCACACCCATTTTTTGGAACCTACACTACTTTGATGCACATCTTTGCATACGAGTCTATACTTCACACTGATGATCAGTGTTCGGTCCTATGCACTAAATGGCTCAGTTATGATAGGAACATAATGGGATACAATATCAGACTAAAAATAAATGCTTCCTAAATGTTCAATTCTATTCAACTCCCAAAATTCTAGGGGGGAACCCAGCGCTAGCCTCCCACTGTATGAACCCTGGTATGTATACTCCACACTGTACATGAGAGAAACAATCGTTGTATTGAGAAAGTGTAATTTGAAAATGAAAAGCAGTACAAGCACACACCGTGGAATTCAACTTACCCGGCATGGATGGTGGCACAGACTGAACGATCCCTCCCATAGGATCCGGAACCTCCATACAATACCAAAAAAACACAAGACAACAATGATATTTGTAACATAACAGCTGGCCTCGCTGAATTGCCCCCCCCTCCCCCGTCATTACTTTTCACTGACATTCTTGTACCATAACCCCCCCTCCCCCGTCATTACTTGTGTCACTGACATTCTTGTACCATAACCCCCCCTCCCCCGTCATTACTTTTCACTGACATTCTTGTACCATAACCCCCCCAGCCCTAGCTGGACACCCAAATATCAGTAAGTTGAAATGAAATTCAACTTACCCGGCATGGATGATGTCACAGACCGAAAAAGACCACCGAGTTCGTTCTCTCTCAGGTTGGATCCGGAAGTGCCACATACTGTTTGTTCATGGTTGCTCTCTCTCTCTTTCCACAAATGCACGCATGCACACACACATACACATACACACACACACACAAGAAAAAAGAAGCTACAGGTGAATACAGATCATAAAAATAAATGTATAATTTATTATACATAAATTGACTGGTGTACACACACACACACACACATGAAATTCAACTTACATGGGCATAGTAGTCACGATCAAAAAGATCCAGAGTTCCCTCCCAGGTTGTATCCGGAAGTGCCACATACTGTTTGTTCATGGTTGCTCTCTCTCTCTTTCCACAAATGCACGCACACACATACACACACACACACACAGAAAAAAGAAGCTACAGGTGAATACAGATCATAAAAATAAATGTATAATTTATTATACATAAATTGACTGGTGTACACGCACACACACATGAAATTCAACTTACATGGGCATAGTAGTCACGATCCAAAAAGATCCAGAGTTCCCTCCCAGGTTGTATACGGAAGTGCCACATACTGTTTGTCCACGGTTGCTCTCTCTCATTCCACAAATGCACACACACACATACACACACACACTAGAAAAAAGAAGATACAGGTGAATACAGATCATAAAAATAAATGTATAATATAAATTGACTGGTGTACACACACACACATACATGAAATTCAACTTACATGGGCATAGTAGCCCCGATTGGAAAAGACCCCCCTCCCCCCCGAGTTCGTTCCCTCCCCGGTTAGATCTGGAAGCGCCAGAATAACATTTCAACTCCACGCACACACATATACATCGAGTGTGAAGCTCCACTACAACACCACAAAAACACAGACAACGACAACGACAATAACAATACATATTACAACTTTTGGGATGTTCAGGGGGGGGGAGGAGCAGCCACAAATATCAAAGTCTGTGGTCCTTCACACAAAAGATTATGGAATATCAATGGGTGTGTTGTCATCTTTCTTCCACTCTCCCCCTACCTCATCCACCCGACTCTTGTTCTTCGATTCCCGCCTTCTCCGACCGCGAGGACGTCCAGAACTCGGAGCAGGAGGAGCCACTTCCTCTTCTTCATCACTGGAACCTGCTGCCTATTCGTGTTTCATCATTGGAAGACTCAGGTCCGGTATCCTCTCCTTCATGACTGGAAGACTCTGCTCCTGTCGCCTCATCTGCGTAATCGGGGTCGGTGACTGCATTCACATCTGGTCCTAGTAGTATATGTGGTAAAAACTTTTTTTAATTTTTTTGAAAATTTGAATTGTTCAAAAAACCACAAGCCACTTTCAAATCTCAAAACTCAATGAAATATATATATATTATAGCTAAACAGCTTACTCTATCTCAATATAGCTATAAATAAGTCCTTTCCACAACAGAAGCTTGCTATTTTTCAAGAGAAAGACAAGAGAAAGACAAGCTTACCTCGATCATCTTCTTGACTCCCATTTTCAGTATCAGAGTTGACGGGGTCTGGTCCACCAACCCTGATACAGGGCCTCCTATAGCCCTAGATGTCGTCTCCCTTCTCTCCGCTTGATCCTGAGTCGCTAGAGTCAGCATCAAGCAAGTCTAAAACTTGCACCGCATTGTAATTTCTAGACGCCATCTTCCAAAAAATGACTTTGAAAAAAAATTTTTTTTGCATAGTTACCGGGGTCACACGACACGCTCACTTTTTTTCTATGATGTAATAAGCATTACCTAAGACTGTACGTAATAGGGAGGTCCCCAGTTGAACTGGCGATTTTATAAAAAATGGAGAAGACAGTAAGTCAAACCGCAAAGTCTTGGTCGGCAAAGAAGCGGTTGTTTCAATGTGTTATGGAAGGCTACTGAGCTCAAGCAATTTTTTGCTGCTTCTACAAAGCTCTGGAGATGACTGGATCCATAAATGAAGCTGCTGTGAAGAAGGTAACTTTTTTTAAAATTCGACGGAGAACCGATGTTTTTTTTTTTGCCGAGGAAGAAATAAACGCAACTGCTGTGAGGTACTGTCGAAGCAGTCCTGGCTGAAAGCTATTTTAGATGCTTCTCCAATGCATTGGGCACCTGTGTATGCAATCTGAAGGTTCTAGCTATAAAGTAACTATTTTTAAAAATTCGGAGAAGTCAATCGGTCTTCACCCGCTTCAAAGCGGGATCCGGAACGAAAGGGTTAAACAAGGAGGCTTCCAAACTACATATTATTATATTATTCATTTGATACAGGAGAATATCGTGACTCTGTTGGCTTAGTGTTTGCATGTGCCGTAGGCCCGAGCGTAAATATAACCAATCAGACAAATGATATTCTGCAGTATATAATGAACAATAAATTTATTATGTACTGCTCATGCTTAAATATCATAGTAACGAGTTTCTTGTGTAATAAACACTTGTATAACTTGGAGGGGTGTGACAACCCAAGGTGGTAACTCTGAAAACAGTGATGGGAAAATATTGCCTTAATCCACATCCTATTTATTTTAATGCATTTCCTATGTAGCCACAGGTATTAGGCCCTGTTCAGTACATAATAAAATACAATAAAGCAAAAGGGAAGACCAATAAACATCAAATTATACTGAACTATCCAAAAACTACATAAAAGGAAACCAACGAAAGAACATGAATTCCAATACTGCCACATTCATAATTGGTATCCAATACTAGATATGAAATTTGTAAGGACGAAAAAAAGAGTTGGGAGTGTAAAGTGGGAGATAAGTCATCTTTATCTCAATACTCATGCAGTTGTAAAGACTCAGCTCCAGTGTAACTTAACCAAAGTTTAGGTGTTCACAGCTGCTGTGTTTGGAGCATCCAGGTATGTAACATTTTCTTTTTGAATAAGAAATAGGAAAGTCCCCTGCTCTATCTTTGTCCAAACGTTTACACACGGGAGTTAATAACTAAAAGATGCTTCACAAGCATACTATGAGTTTGTAGAAGCCAGTGTTTAGGAGTTCCAAATATTTTAAGACTTTATTTGACTATTTAGCTAGCAGTTGATTTTAAAATGCCAGATTTTTATTGCTCTTTTTTACTCAGGCCCTGTGGCTGTCTTCATTTCATGACTAAACAGTTAGATCTGTTTAGTTAGATCTAACTTTCATGAGATTTGCATTACATTAGCTGTTACAATTTATCTCTACAACAGCAACAGGAATTCGTTAGTTTAACATACAAGGTGAAAGTCAAATATATCATGCTTCCTTACACTATTGATTTTATTCCATAAGTTAGCTATTACCAAGCTAGATAGAGCTTACTTCAGTAATGCTGTAGGTATGTATGTATTTGTCTGTGTACTCTACACTGTTGTTGGAATCTGCTGAGATGTCTGTTATATCTCAATCAACATAGATGAATTTTCATCCCCACATAATTAAAAAAGTGGCTTTTCCAAGCTATCCTGATGATCAACCCGTTTGCTGTTAATTTGATGAGGATTTAGACACTAATTAATTACTAACTACTACCAATTAATTACTATGATAATAATGAAATCAGTTGCCTAGATAGGCTCATTAATATATCATTAGTTATGCTTCGGTAAGAATTTAGTAATGGTGTCAAACGTCTTCATTTAAATGAAGAGCCAGCACTTTCAGCTAGTTGGGCAGGAAATAGCAGTTTATGTGTACACATGTAATTTGTTTGGCTAGTTTTTGTTGTTTGTTAAACATGTTTGTATTTTTTGAAGATACTCAGAAATTTAATAATGACTGATTAGAAATACTAAGACAGGTATAATTGAAAACCAGCTATTCAACAATTAGAATAATATTTACCTTAGTATAATTAAAGAAAAACTAGAAACACGAAAAGACAAATGTGTTTATGTGGTGTTTTAACTAAAAATGATTTAAAAGTTGCTATAAAAGGGAAAAAAGGACCTACTTTTCACAAGATAATTGTTTTTCAAATGTGTATTAATGTGTTTGTGCATACAATATAATATGTTGTTAAATCATCCTAGACCATCTGAGGATTACATTTGTAATTAAAACTCTTTGAGTCTAAGTTTACAAAAAAAACCCCCTATTCTAAGAGAGTACCAATGAGAAGTTGAATGCAACAACCAATACTTTTGGGACAGATTTATGAACACTGATACAGTCCCAAGATTATTGGTGCTACTGGGTTCTGATTGCAACAACACTTATTTTAACAACTAACATATATCAAAGACCATTTTGTATATCACAATATCCTAAGGCAGCAATACTGACATAGGTAGTATATAAGGGATCTGCTGCCATCCTGAGCAAAATATTGGTCACTATCTATATTATAATAACAACGGTACATGTCTCCTGTTTTAACAAAGTAACATGACTTGTTTTAAGATGAATAAAGGAGTTTTGTTAATTCTATTGTGGAATGTTGTGGTAGGTATTATTCACGGTATAGTAAATGTTGTAATCTTGCAAATAGCCATTGGAGACCTAAATAAGCAAGAAGAGCCTGAATATTCATTTCTTGTGGCCGTCTATCTGTGTTGTGGTATGCTGGGAGGCATTGCATTTGGTCACATGATTGTTGATCCTCTGAGTGGACTATTGGCAGATATTAAATTTGGTCGCTACAAAGTTATCATCCTCAGTCTTACATTTGTCACTTTATCTTTCTTTATTCTATGCTTTGCTGGATTTTTACTTTATATAGAAACAGTTATGGATGTGGTAGAATCTCTAGCTGGAATTAGTGCACTATTAGTGCTACTAGGGTCCTCTGGGTTTCGTGCTAATGCAGTTCAATTTGGACTAGACCAACTTCTAGACTCTCCAAGTAAGACATTAAGTCATTTCATTTGGGTGTATGTATGGTCTGCTAATTTTGGTGAAATGTTAATGAAAATTTTGAGTTCACTGATCATATGTCATAAAGGGCTCCAACATTATCTATCTATAACACTACCAGCTGCCATTTTAGTCTTCACTGGTTTGTTGCTGCTTCTTCTCACTTGCTGTAAGTCTCGCTGGTTCTATTGTGAGAGAAAGACTCACAATCCTTACAAAATGATCTACCATGTTTTGAAGTTTGTGGCAAAGAACAAACATCCTCTCAAAAGAAGTTCCTTAACATTCTGTGGAGATGAAATTCCTAGCCGAATAGATTTTGCCAAGAAAAAATATGGAGGACCTTTCACCACAGAAGAAGTAGAGGATATCAAAACGTTCCTTAAAATTTTTTTAACTCTTTTTATGGCGTCTTGTATATATTATTATACAATTCCAGGAAACATCATGCTTAATATTTACTCTGTGCATCTTGGGAACAGCAAGTCACCAAGACTGAATCCTCACTGCTACAGTGACTGGGTCCTCATACAGTCTGGAAACTTGAGGTACCTAGTAACATTTGTAGCTATTCCCCTTTACTTGCTCGTGTTTAAATCGTGTGTAGAGAAATGGCTCTCTCTTATATTACAGCGTCTTGTTGCTGGTATTATTGTACTGGTATTGTTCATGTGGACAGTGTCCATACTGTATGGAGTAGCATTAGCCAGTGCACAACATGCTAGCTGTCTTTTCACTTCAGAGTATCGCAACACAAACAACTTCACACAAACTTTGCAGTTCCCGATAGAATACCTTATTGTTCCTGAAACTATAGCTGGTGTTGGTTGGCCTATCGTTAATGCAGCTATATTTGAATTCATCTCAGCTCAAAGTCCCCACACAATGAAAGGTGTTTTGTTTGGAGTGTTTTATTTCTTTTGTGGGTTTTATAACCTATTGAGTGTCCTAACAGTGTTTCCATTTACCTCCCACTTAGTGGACACTTGGACCAAACATTCTCGTTATCTGGATTGTGGATTCTTATACTACATATTCAACTCGCTTGTGGGTGTGGTTTTCATAGTAGCTTCTATGGCAACCTACAAGTGTTACAAATACAGGCAGAGAGAAGACAAGCCTTATGACCACAGATATGTTGAGGATTACTACAGTAAGTACGTCTATAGCAGGAATGTGGTCAGTGTCAATGCAATTGAGACAACTGCAGTAGTTTCCGACTCAACCCACTATGGAGCAATGGAATGAACACGCTTACTTTTCTGTCACATTACGACAATGAAAACACGGTTTTGTATTTAGTTTTTGCCAAATACTGTAGCTGTATACTTAAATGAACAATTGATTTATAACGGACTAATAGTTTGTGATCCATTCAAAGCTCTTTCTCAGAGGAGTTCCCATTGTATACAAATAAAGTAGCTGCATGGTGACCTAAAAGTGTTACAACACATACAGAGGGAAGACAAAGCATATGATCACAGATATGTAGAGTATTACTACAGTAAGTACATACACAGGAGAAACCTGGCTAGTGTCAATACAATTGAGACGACTGAAAAAGTTTCCAACTTGACCTGCAATGGTACAATAGTTTCCACTTTTAAACAGACATTTCTCTATGACATCATCACAAAGAATTAACTTAATGTAATTGACAAACAAGAGGACCTATAATTTATTTACGGAACAATGCTGTTACAGTATTTTTCTTGCTTAACAAAAAGGCAGAGTGAGAATGTAAGCAGCACAGTAAGAGACAAAGAGTTAAACTAGCTAGCTATGAAAACATCATTTCTCTGACGAGTAGAATACATTATTTGTATAAGCATATGCCTCATCAAGTGTCAATAGAGCTCGTGGAATAAAAAATGTAGATGCAAATATATTATTGTTGAAGCCTCATGGATACTGTATTATTGTTGAAGCCTCATGGATACTGTATTATTGTTGAAGCCTCATGGATATTGTATTATTGTTGAAGCCTCATGGATATTGTATTATTGTTAAAAAGTCATGGCTACTGTACTATGTCCATCAGTGGCAACCGAGGCAGAAGTATGGCATTCTATAGTGAAGAACAGCATGTGCTGAAGGTGGCTGAGTCCCCCTGATAAGTGAAGCGAGGAGGGCACCTGAGGTGTTCTCCCTGATAAGTATAGATAATTCTCCTACTCTGCAGTTTTATGTATCCATGAGTGCATGCATGTGCATGTCATATTCTGTGCGGAGTGTCGAGTGAATGTGTTTGTCTATATTAATTAGGGATATACAGCAATTGACAATTTCACTCATAGCGAGTGCTTTCAAATTTATCGACAGTTAGTCAACTCTGTTTTTTCCTCGGAGACTGAGCTGTGTACACTGATAGTTTTTTGTCTGTAAACAGCTGAATTGCTATTAACACCATTAACTCCAAATGATGCACATCATTCACGATTATTTTCCAGACAGCCATTAGTGCTAATTTCAAAACTTTCAATTCACACTTAAAATATTGTAACAACTTCTCTAGCTTGTAGCTATTGGTAAATGCAGTATTGTTCTATTAATAGCACAAAATGACATCATTAGATAGAAATACTTTACTCTAAACATAGCTATTTTCTATCCTGATATTATTTTGTGTGTGTAGCTAGCTATACATAAAAAAGCATAATAATGTATAAGATTTTTAAGTGTAAATTAGGCACAGTGAAAGTTTGAATCAAACAGACATAGTTATAACAAGCTATAAACGATAACAGTTGCAGTTTATTCAGAATTTATGGTGAATGATCCGTCAGGATTTTGACAAGTTCCATAATTATGTTGTGACTCATTAGTTGAGCCACCACGGGTGAAGTCTATGACTTTGGAGGCATATCTGGAATAGTAATCTTCCACGTATCTGTGGTCATAAGGCTTCTTCTCCTTTCTATTTCTGTACTGATACCACTTGATAGCTCTCATGGATACACACAAGAATACAAACCCAAGACAGATGTTCACGCCATAGAAGATGAAACCACAATCTGAGAATAGGCTTGAGTGTTCGAAATATTTTGTTGTGAAAATGTATATAGAGGAACATCCCAGCAGAACAAAAATTCCTCTCAGGGCATAGAAAGTTCCCAGTAAAAGACCTTTCATCGGGTATGGGCTTTGAGCAGAGACAAATTCAAGGATAGATATATTGACCAATGGGAAGGCTATCCCAATCAGGATTTCTGGAATTAACAAATAAGCAGTGTTAAAATCTAGGCTGCCGTTGTCTTTGTTTATTTCTTGAAAGAATAAACATTGGGGAGCAGTCTCATTATGATGGGTTTCTAAAGTCTCATGTTTTAGTGTGATTGCTGTTAAATAGAGTAGCCACATTATTACCACGGCAACAACCAGCATAATGTTCCCTAGTATCAATCGATGGAGAATACGAGGAATATGTTTGGTCATTTTTGGAAAGAAGAACAAAATGTAAAGTGGAATTAAGAGGCATGTAACTATATGTGAAGTATTTCCAGACTCCAGGAAAATCCACTCCACTTTGCATTGTAATGTATTTTCTCCTAAGTGAATGCCATACAGCGGGAAAAGACTGGACACTGAAACATCGTAGAAGAACACGGGGCAGATCATCAGCATCATTGCAACCATTCTAAGAAATGTCTTCACGTCTTCCACCACCTCTACTGAAAATGGTCCACCAAATACAATGTTGGCATAGTCCATCCGTGTGGGCGTCATGTCACCGCAGTATGTTTGGGCACTTCTACGCAGAGGATATTTGTGCTTCGCCACAAACTTCAAAACTTTCAAAACAGCTCCATAAGGATTGTCACACTTAGGTTCACAGTGGAATGAATGCCGCAGATACCAGGCCATAAATAACAGTATTAAAATCAAAACTGCCATAAAATACGTAAGATATTCCAAATATTTATTATAAGGATTGCAGGTTAACAAAGACCCTAGTATCTTGGCAATCATTTCACCCATGCTGCTTGTCCATACATACCAATGAAGAAATATGCTCAGCTCTTGGCTTGAAGAATCTTGAAGCTGCTCCAAGCCAAACTGAATAGCGTTAGACTGAAATCCAGCAAATCCCAGGCTCAGGATAACACTACACAATAAAGGCAAGGTTACTTTAAGTGCATATGGATAATTCACATGATATATTGTTAATGCATAGCAAGTACTAAGTAAAAGAAGTCCAATAGTTATCTTGACAAAGCTAAAATGGATGATTCTATATCTTCCTTGCCAAATGTCAGCCAAAAGCCCTCCAAGTGGAAACAGCAAAATTTGAATTACCGCAATTCCTGCCAAGCCAGCAGTGATTATCTGAACTTTTTTAATTGTTTTCATGTTTAAGCCAATGGAACCTGCAATGATTGCAACTTGCAACGACCCATAGACAATACCTACAATAATATTCCAAAAGAGAATCAGAAAAGCTGTTCTAGATCTCAGGCATACATAGTGATTCTTTGAGCATGTAAAGAAAACTCTGCAGCAGTTCCTGTCCTTCAAAGTTGGATCAGCATGAAGACTGGGCAATTCCGCTGAGGTCACAGTGGGGACTAGAGGCTGAATGACACTTTCTTTAACTTTTTGCATCTTTCAACAAATTTTCAGTGGCAATAGGCTGTTGTAGAGTTGCTATTACGGACAAGAGATTCAGTGAATAGATTCGATATAGGTTGCTTTTGTAATTTTACAGCTAAATCAACTGTGTCATCAACTTCATCCTGAAACAGTAGACTTTAAACAATAAGATCTTTTACAACAACATATTTAAGCATTGTAGCAGCTGACACAGCTTTAGCCAAGACGTTGGAGATAGTCCCACTCTGAAAGTGAAAGAAATTTTACAATGAGAAAAGACTTTTTAGTGAGTAAAACTACGTAATTATTATTGTATACACATACATTGTGAAAAGTTTGGGATGGCAATTGCTTTCTTTACTAAGGAAAACAATTGCTGATCCCCAAACTTACTTGCTAACTTTTTGGATATAACAAAGTGGCGTAAGGCAATTCTCCGTGCATACTGGAACTGTGAACGCTTTACCTAACTTATGTAATTAGAAGCGCGGGCGAAAAATTTTGACGTACGCATACATACCTATATACAATACTAGTGGTGCGCTCGAATAGTGCAAATGCATGGCGAGCGAGCAGATTCTTTTTACAGAAAAATAGGACCGAAATTACATCTAACTGATTAGGCATGAAGAGTTAACAATAACAGAATTACCTGAATAAACTTAGAAAGCAGTGGCAAAGAAGCGCAGCTTGACAAAGACTTCACAATTGTTTCAAGAAGAGAGTAGCTATAAACGTTTTGGTTGAAACAGAGTTGCGTAAGGCAGTGCAGCAGGATTCTCCGCGCTCGTTAATTGAAAAATACTGGAACTGTGAACGCTTTACCTAACTTACGTAATTAGAAGCCCGGGTGAAATATTTTGACGTATGTATACATATAATTGGCGAGCGAGCGTAGCGAGCGAGACACTTACAGGGGTAACACAATCGAAAATCGGGGATGTTAGTTTATTTATTTATTTATTGGCGAGCGAGCGTACCGAGACACTTACAGGGGTAACACAATCGAAAATCGGGGATGTTTGTTTGTTTATATATATGGACGTACGTATGTCATTTTGTACTTTGACCCTCCGTATTTCTGTGTTCGCTCCACGTTCGACCCCGTCCCAAACTTCACTAAACAGAATCCTCCGGTTTAGCGACCATTACCCGTATCGCCTTAGAAATTGAATTGTTTACGGCTTTGAATTGTTTTGCGGGTGCAGTTAAAACTCAAAAACTTATGGCAGCTCCATTTCTAATTCGAGGTAGTGGCGGTGGTAAGTTAATACGCTATTTGTCGCAGTTATAAGCCCTACTCAACAGTATCTACTTAAAAATTCATTGTCCACTAGACTTACCACGAAGGTAACTCTTGCGTAGGTATGTTCAGTTGTGTGAAAGTATTGTGCGTTACAACTACTATTAAGAATATCACAAAAATTTTTTTAAATAACGTGATTTGATGTTGTTGCTTCTTTTTCAATTCAAACTGTTGCGGGAGCGGTTACTATGACACTGAAACCCCTTTACCGCATACATAATTTAATAACTCGACTTTATTTTAGTAGCTTGAGTGTTAGTTGTTAAAATCAAATTTAACAATAGTGTAGTTTAACCCTCTCGTTCCCAAATTGTTTGGACGCGCGCGGAAAAATCTAATCTTCTACCGCGGAATAGTGCATTACCGTTTTATTTTTTTAACTCGATGCTGGCTGGGAAAACCCCATAGCAACCATATATCACTAAATAGACCAAGAGTTTGGGATTCCCCTCATTTTTTGATTGAGAAAATTGAATAATATTTAGGCCCTCTACTATTACTTTAAAAAAAAAAAAAATTTTTCCCCCAAAAATTCCACTTTTCCCATCAATAATAATAATAAAAAAATAGAAATAATATTGTTTGATGTACTTTATACCAATATTATATTAGTTCAACAATAAAATATGTTGTTTGTTGTGTGTGGTGCTGATTGTGATCATGTAGGAGACATCTATGAGTGTTCACAAGGAACATACGCCATTGGACGTCGAGCTCCACTACAAAACAATTTCATATACACAAAAACACCAACAACAAAGATATTTGTAATACAAACAACAAATTATTCATGATCCTATATAATTGCAACTTTATGATGTATTGTATGCGGTTTCATACAGGATTTTTGTTTGGGAGGGAGGGGGGGTGGGGCTCCGAGTGTACTTCGCCAGGTCCAGCATCTTCTCCTTCGGTCAATGGAAGACTCTGCTCCTGTTGCCTTATCTGCGTCCTCTTCACAATCCCTCTTCACAATCGGGTCGGTGACTGCATACACATCTGGTCCTAGTAGTACATTCTGGTAAAAAAAATTAAATTTTTTTGAAAATTTGAAATTGTTCAACAAACCACAACCCACTTTCAAATCTCAAAACTCAATGAAATATATATATATTATAGCTAAACCGCTTTCTCCATCTCAATATAGCTATAAATAAGTCCTTTCCACAACAGAAGCTTGCTAGTTTTCAAGAGAAAGACAAGAGAAAGACAAGCTTACATCGATCATCTTCTTGACTTCCATTGTCAGTGTCAGAGTTGACGGGGTCTGGTCCCCAACCCTGATACAGGGCTTCCTATAGCCCTAGATGTCGTCTCCCTCTTCTCCGCTTGATCCTGAGTCGCTAGAGTTAGTATCAAGCAAGTATAAAACTTCCACAGCACTGTAACTGGTAGACGCCATCTTTCCAAATTGACTTCGAAAAAAAAATTTTTTTTGCATAGTTACCTGGATCACACGACACGCTCACTTTTTTCCTGTGATGTAATAAGCATTAATACCTAAGACTGTACGTAATGGGGAGGCCCCCAGTTGAACTGGCGATTTTATAAAAAAAAAAAAAGACAGTAAGTCAAACCGCAAAGTCTTAGTCGGCAAAGAAGCGGTTGTTTCAATGTGTTATGGAAGGCTACTGGGCTCAAGCAATTTTTCGCTGCTTCTACAAAGCTCTGGAGATGACTGGATCCATAAATGAAGCTGCTGTGAAGAAGGTAACTTTTTTTAAAATTCGACGGAGAACCGAGGTTTTTTTTTTTTTGCCGAGGAAGAAATAAACGCAACTGCTGTGAGGTACTGTCGAAGCAGCCCTGGCTGAAAGCTATTTTAGATGCTTCTCCAATGCATTGGGCACCTGTGTATGCAATCTGAACGTTCTAGCTATAAAGTAACTATTTTTAAAAATTCGGAGAAGCCAACCGGTCTTCACCCGCTTTTAAGCGGGATTGGGAACGAAAGGGTTAAGGCTCGCTCGCCATTTGTACTCAAGCACACCACTAGTTTATTTGTATATATGTATGGACGTACGTAAGGCATTTTTGTACTTTGACCCTCGCGTTTTTGTGTTAGTTCGGTTGTCGACCCCGTCCCAAATTGCACTAAACAGAATCCTCTGGTTTATCGATCAGTACCCGTATCACCCTAGAAATTGAATTGTTTACCGTTTTGAATTCTTTTGCGGGTGCAGTTAAAACTTGAAAACTCAAGGGACTTCCATTTCTATTCGAGTTAGTGGCGGTGGTAAGCCAATGCGCTCTTTGTCATGGTTATAAGCCGTGCGCAACAGTATTTACTTGAAAATACATTGTCCTCTAGACTACCGCAAAGGTAAGTCTGTGTAGGTGCATGTCCAGTCGTGTCATAACATTGTGTATTGTTACAATCACTTATCACAAAGAAAACTTTTAAATAACGTGTATTGTTTTGTTGTTGTTTTTTCCCTTCAATTCAAGCAGTTGCAGAGAGTTGTTACTATGGCACTGAAATACCTTTACCCTGTATGCCAAATTTAAAAACTGGACCTTATTTTCAGTAGCTTCAGTGTTAGAAGTCAAAATCATTCATATAAAAATAGTATAGTCTTTAAGCTCGCTCGCCATTTGTGCTCAAGCACATCACTAGTATATCTGAAATCTCAATTGAACACGACTGATAGTCAGCTTCGCTCGCTTCGCTCGCTCGCTGAAATATAGCCCATTACCCGAGCGACCGCGCTTGTCGTTAAGAACTATAAATCGGATACAGTCTGGTATGCTCGTAAGAAAATGTATTAGCGGGGAAAAGTCTGATATAGTTCTTAACAACCATAATTATGATAGAAGGCAGATCAAAGCAAAATGGAACAATGAAGAGTTTGGGTACTTTAATACAATTACTAAGATAGCTAAAGCTATACTTCGCTCGTTGTTTATGTTTGGGCTATAAAATAGTTATAAACCAAAATCATTAGGTTTGTATTTCGATTTATAAATCCTCGCCACTCGGGCTGCGCCCTCGTGTCTCGGAGTTTATAAATCGCATACAAACCTCAATTTTGGTTTATAACTATAACATCTTAAATCTCAATTGAACACGACTGAGAGTCAGCTTCGCTCGCTTCGCTCGCTCGCTGAATTAGGCACACATAAATACACGCCAACAACCTGCGAGGTAGTATGATTATGAATATAACTGGTGGTGTGCTTGAGCACAAATGGCGAGCGAGCTTAAAGACTATACTATTTTTATTGACTTCTAACACTGAAGCTACTGAAAATAAGGTCCAGTTTTTAAATTTAGCATACAGGGTAAAGGGATTTCAGTGCCATAGTAACAACTCTCTGCAACTGCTTGAATTGAAGGAAAAAACAACAACAACAAAACAATACACGTTATTTAAAAGTTTTCTTTGTGATATTCTTTATCTAAGTAGTGGTTGTAACACACAATGCTTTGACACAGCTGGACATGCACCTACACAGACTTACCTTCGCAGTAGTCTAGTGGACAATGTATTTTCAGGTAAATACTGTGCGCACGGCTTATAACCATGACAAAGATCGCATTGACTTACCGCCGCCACTAACTCGAATAGAAATGGAAGTCCCTTAAGTTGTCAAGTTTTAACTGTACCGGCAAAAGAATTCAAAACGGTAAACAATTCAATTTCTAGGGTGATACGGGTACTGATCGATAAACCAGAGGATCTGTTTTGAGTGCCATTTGGGAACGGGTCGAAACCGAACTAACACAAAACCGATGGTCAAGTAAACAAATGCCTTACTTACGTCCATACATATATACAACTAATAAAACTAGTGGTTGCTGAGCACAAATGGCAAGCGAGCCTGATAGTTAGGTAACTAAAATGTTAAACTATGTTTTAGCCTGACTTCATGCAAACACTATAATAGCAGTTTGAACATTTGATTTCACAAACAAATACAAAATCACTCTCTAACCTTATTAATGGTAACTTTTGTAGTATCAAACATCAACCATTCTGATAATCTCAATCACCAGTAACTCTTGACCAAGCTCTCACTACATAAAAAATAAACCAGTGTTATTATTGTAATTTTTAGCCAACAAATATGGGAATTACTACTACTTACATCATTCTTGAGTATTGATAACTTCTGTAGTATCAAATTGAAGTTACTTTGACCATCTGAATTACCTTGAATTCTTGACAACAAGCTCTCACCTACAAAAACAAAAGACAATCAATTTTAGCACACAAATACAAAATTACTTTCTTACCTCATTTTCTTGGGCAGTGGTAACTTTTGTAGTACCAAATTTGAGCCAATCTGACTATTTGAATTTACCAGTCACTGTTGACAAGCTCTTAGCTACAAAAAAAAAAGGCCAGAGTTAATTTTGCATATTTAGCTAACAAATATGGAATTACGTACTTACCTCAGCTTCCCTCGAGAAGTAGTAGCTTCCATAGCATTAATACTACGGCATTCTGACTACCAACGGCTCTTGACAACCAACAACCAGCACTCAGTATCCCCCCATAAAACGGCGAAGTTTTGAAATTAAGTCTGGAAAAGGGTCTTCAATGCCATAGTAACCTGTCGAATCAACTTTTTGTGTCTTGAAAACAAGCGTTTTAGCAGGAATTTTCTCATACTTTGGAGCTTAAGTATAAAGTAAGGTTTGCTTAATGCTGTAGTTTCAGAATAAACTGGAGTCAAGCCTAAATAGCCGTGTTTTTAGGAGAAAAAAGTTCCCCGCGCGCGCGTTGAAAGAGCATAACGTACCATCCATACATACATACATATTATATATATATATAACATATACCCGATTTTGCATTATCCACCCCTAATACTGTCTCGCTCGCTTCGCTCGCACGCCAATAAATAAACTAACATCCCCGATTTTCGATTGTGTTACCCCTGTAAGTGTCTCGCTCGCTACGCTCGCTCGCCAATTAAGAGGGAATGGAAAGGGACGTTACAAATTAAATGGAAATGCGTAATACAATACAATGGATTAGAGGGAGCGGAGAGGGAAGGAATCGGATGGAAATGTTCTAAGTTCATGAAGAGCTGTCTGGGTAGGAGTCCCAGACATCGGTGTTGAAATTAGCCTCACTGCATAACATGCTTAGGATACTTTCCTACATTTCCAACTGGTGAGGTAGCTAGCTACCGACTGGGCATTTGTTACTCGTTACCACACAGCTTGATATACATGAAACCCCACTTACAACAATTCTTATTTTAAGGCGTTGAGGTCTGCTCTCGCCACAGGACGTTAGCGCCACCTTAAACTAAGCACTCCCCAGACTTGAGACTAATTTTCTAGAACGTAATTAAAGCACCAGTAGGATTGTAATTATCCATCAAGTAGATATCAGCTAGACAACAAAGTTAAATGAGTTGATGTTGTAGACAAAGAGTTTAAGTTATAAAGAGCAAATTACATGTTTTGAAAAGTGTTCAGTAGCCACAGTAAGGGTTGGATTTAAAACTGCACAATGCAAAAGAACAACTACAGTAAGACTTTAGTTATCTGGTTGGACTGAGAGGTGTGGATAACTGAAATATTCACAGATAACTGAACACCATAGAAAATGTATTATAAAACACGTATGAAGGAGCGTGGTCAAGCAATTCTTTGCGTCTGCATGTGCTATTAGATTTTGGGTGTTTGGTTATTTTAAGTGTTCAGATAACTGAAGTTCTACTGTATTTTATTCAAATGATTTGTTTAGCTGTATGTTAACAAGTGACATTATGATTTAGCTTTGTTTATATTTTATTTATTTATTCTTTATTCATGTATATCATTTATACATGTAGCTAACGAACCACTTAGTCATTAATTTCAATAATTGCATTAGTTATAGATATTGCCCTATCTTTCCAACTCTGCACCTAAGTGTCCATGCATGAAAGGCTCTGGAACTACTTGACAATGACAATACAAATGAGCAAATACAGCATGAATTTTTATAGGTATCTTCCATGCATATGTATGTAAAAATTGTCACATTGGGTCATATGATGGCTTATTTTGGTCTCTACAAAGTTATCATCTTTAGTAAGTATAATAATTATGTGGTTTATTCTACTCTAGATATCTTCACTGCTGTAATTTGTAATAGGACCAGTAATCACAAGGTATAAAGTTGGCTGTAGGTGCACACACGAGCTGATATTTTAGCAGCTGCTCTAACCAGGTTGCATAAGGAAGGTATATGCTGTAAAAACCATGAAAACTAGTCAGCTAGGCAGGTTTGCTATAACTACTAGGGCAATGATCTGCACAATACAGTGTGGAAGGACACTATTACATTATGTGAGTTATTTCATGGATCAAGTACCTAAAAATAACATTGTGAAAATTTATTATTGTATAAATTATATAGAACATGCCGAATCATATAAGGGGACCTTTCACTACAAAGCAATTGAGAATATCAAAACTTAAGTATTCTAACTGTTTCTGTATCTTGTAATATACAATACAGAAAGCATCACATTCACTGTTTACTCCCTACATGTTTGAATAAACAAGCCACCAAGACTTACACACAGCTACTACTACAGTGAGGTCCTCGTACAGTCTGGTAACTTGAGGTTCCAGTTACATTTGTAGCTACATATTCCCCTTTACTTGCTTGTGTTTAAATCATGTGTAGAGAAATGGCTCTCTCTTATATTACAGCGTCTTGTTGCTGGTATTATTGTACTGGTATTGTTCATGTGGACAGTGTCCATACTGTATGGAGTATAGCATTAGCCAGTGCACAACATGCTAGCTGTCTTTTCACTTCTGAATATCATAACACAAACTTCACACAAACTTTGCAGTTCCCAATAGAATATCCTATTGTTGCAGAAGCTATAGCTGTTGTTGTTGAAATTATCTCTGCTCAAAGTCCCCATACAATGAAAGGTTGAATAAGGTAACCATGCAAACATTAATTATCCTCAATTATTGTAATAAAATATATTATAGTGTATTTATATATATTGTGTAAGCTTGCTAGTTTTTTTTTTGCTTCTGTTAATTCAATATTGTGGTAGTATAAATGTTCTCATACCATCTATATAATATATTCATTCTATTGTGTAATATTCCAATATTTAAGGTTTATGAAGATTTGCCTAAGTACATTAGTTTACACAGTACTTTATTCTGGAGATGTCTGTTCAAAAATGTGATATCCAATTATTGAGTTTCATCAACAAAATAATAAAAAGTAGTAAAATTGTTCTGTAATAATACTTGTAAATCATCCAGTATATACAATAAGTTGTTGAATGCTTAACAATAAGTAAAGTTCAATGAAAGTATTCTAACTAAGGAAAAATACATTTTAACATTACTTAATGCAACTTTAAATACTTAGCTACGTGTCTTGAAATGTTCCATAATTAATTGAATTTGGTTCTCCCTCACTACTAGGAAGGATGCTTCCATCAGTATCTTCCAAACCACGTGATGCATATTTCCTGTAATAATCCTCTACATATCTGTGATCATAAGGCCTCTCTTCTCTTTGTCTGTACTTATACCATTTGTATGCAATTATAGCAACCAAGATAAAGCCCACACCCAGAAGGGAGTTAAAAATGTAATAGAAGAACCCACAATCAAGGAATTGAAGACGAACTTCATCATAAACAAATGGAAAGACAGCGACACACCCCAGTAGAGTGTAAAGTCCTTCAACACTATAGAAAATACCAAGCAAAAGGCCCTTCATAGTGTGTGGGCTTTGAGCTGATATGAATTCCAAAATGGCCACATTGAAAACTGGTGATCCTATTCCAGAAAGCACATTTGGAGGTATCAAAGATTCTGAAGGAAATTCCAATGTTTGAGTGAAATTCATATTGTCTTGATATTCTGCAGTGAACAAGCAGGTAATGGTCAATTGCCGATGATGGGCGTATGTCACTGCTAGCCCATATAAGAGAGTCATCACCCACATAAACATAACCACGACAACTATCCCAGCAAGCAAGCGGTGCAAGATACGCTTAAAATACTTCTGCACAAAAGATCGGAGAAATATTACATAGAGTGGAATTATAGCTACTGTAACCATGTATGATAAGTTTCCTGATTCCAGCACTACCCAATTCAAATGGCATCTGGAATTAGCAGGTTCATTCTCCCCCATGTGTAAGCCATACAGTGGCATCATTTTTACTCCAGGAATGCTGTAATAGAAAACTGGGGAGACCAGAAAAATCATCAAAATGACTCTGAGGAATGTCTTGACATCTTCCACGACCTCTGTGGTGAAAGGGCCACCGTACAACTGTTTGGCAAAATCCATGCGTTGAGGGACGATGTCATCACAATACGTCAGAGAACTTCTCATTAAGGGATACTTGTTCTTTGCCACAAACTTCAGCACTTTGTACACCAATTTGTAAGGATTATGAGTCTTCATTTCACAATAGAACCACTTGCGCTTACAGCCACTCAAGAGAAGCAAGACACCTGTGAACACAGTCAGTATTAATACTATTACATCTAGCACTTGTCTAGGATTGCCACTGCAGATTGCTTGAGCTGTTAATGTTCTTACAACCATTTCTCCAATGCTTGCAGTCCACACATAACACCAGAGAAACACACTTAAATGATGACTGGGCGAGTCCAAGAGTTGATCCAAACCAAAGTGAACTGCATTGGATCTGAAGCAAGCAAATCCCACTAGCACTGAGGCAGACATTAATACGATGAAAGCATTTCTGACGGTGCTGTCTGCTCTTCCGAGCAGGTCTAGCATGGAAACTATGGCACTTACAATAAAAGACAGAGTAAGCAAAGATTGACTGAATATCACTACTTTGTAGCGGCCAAATTTTAAGTCAGCTATCAATCCACTGAGAGGGTAAAGTATCATCTGAATCACTGCTAACATTCCATACGTCCCCATAATGAAATAGATTGACTTTTTGAATGGACTTGGTGCACGTATACTGTGATGTGACTCTTGCAAGGATAAGAGAAGCACTGACAATTGTATTATACCATCAGTCATTCCAATTATTACATTCCAAAGTAGAATGAGTATTATTCCTTTATAGTTAGAATATTTAAAAGACCAGATAAAGCAACAAGTAGACTGCCCAGTAGTGGCTGAGTGTGAAGTAGGAGTAACAGCTGACATAAGAGGTTGAACAATACTCTCTTTTGATGCATTCATTTCTGTGATTCCTGGACTAATCGAAAGAGATCTGTAGCCATGAAGTGTAAGAACTGCACAGTGAATAAGCATACATAGGATTATAAGACTAAAAAAAAGCATATCTATGTTTTCTCTCGTGCTCATACCTTATTTAAAAGTATGTTTATAAAATAATTGTAAAAACTTTCAAAAACATCTCAACAGGAACAGCAGTCTGAGCATAAACCAACTGGAATACTTTATGTGCATGCAGCATTGTATTGATAAACTCTTTCTTCTGGTTTCAGTTTTGCTGGCAAGTAGTTTGTGTAGTACGGAGAAATAAACAGCAAAGTTCTCAGGGCTAGCTGCGATGGAACCTCGTATATTGAACTTTCCCTGAGAGCAAAATACCGAATTTCCAATTTCCTGACCACTCCAGCGGAATGGGGGGGGGGGGGGGGGGGGTGGGGGGGCTGTGAACCTGCTGAACTGCTTTAATTAACGACTTACAATGTTGTACAGCATAAAATAGCACAAAGCACAAAGTTGAGGGGGAGGGCGGGGGAGGGCGGGGGAGGGCTTGAGCCTGTATCTATCCCTTTGCTTGTTGAGGTTTGCTTTGTCGTACACTTCTGCAAAGCCTTTGGTTTATCATATTCCACAATAGAATAGAACCTCAGTTGTAACAGGAGATCCCTTAGAATGCAATCATGCAGTGAATCACTTAAAACAATATGGCTATTATGAAAGAAGAGGCCAACACAGTCGGTTTGGTTGCTGGTAACTTAGTGTAATAACTTAGCATGCTAGAATTTGTTGTTGTATCATTATGATCATTGTAGTCTTGTTCTTTTGGAAGGAGATTATATTGTAATAGCTAGTTAGTGTTTAATAGCGCTGAGGGTTTGAAACTTTGGTGCTTCATTACAACTAGCAGCTAGTAGGAGCAAGTCTAAAAGTGAAGTGGGGGAGGTGGTGGGCGTGAGTTAATCAGCAGCCTGCACAGCATAATTAATTCATACTAGAAAGTTCTAAAGTATATTCTAGTAGCTACATATTGATTCAATTACTTGTCATAATGTATCCCAGAAAAAATAATCTAACGAAATAAATTTTTCTCTTTTAGTGAAAGCTACTAGCCATATAACTATGATAAACAGGGAAAAAAGTGGGGAGGCGGGGCTGAAGCCACCTCAATTTCAAAGTTTTGCTCATTTTGCCCCCTTTTCTCAACCCGTGTGGAGAATTTCTTCAAAAACTCTTCAAATTAAATTTAACAATGTATTTTTTCCAATTCCTAAGCCAATGGCTATATACTATGTTAATAAGAGGGGGATTGGGGGGGGGGGGGGATAAGGAGGCTGAGTTTCCCTTCTCCCTATTCCCTGAACAATTCTCAATGGTGACATTAATAATATTGTAGTGTAACAAACTTGCAGGAGTAAAAAAAATAATTAAATTTCAAAAAACAATCAACCTGTGATTTGTTTATTAAAAAGTACGGTACTAAATTGTTTTCAGTTTGAATGTTTTCTTTTTATCACAAAGCTGACAGTTGAGGCTTTAAGGAATGAGCAGCTGCATTGGAATGAAGCCAGTAAAGTTACATAAGCTATGTGTTCAGATTAAAGCAAATTCAGCTCTCACATATTGAAACTCTTGTCAAAATATAATTATCTGCAGGAAATTCTCAGCACAATTCAAATAGTTATTGAATAAACTAACACAGATGGAAATAAAGCTCATTGCAGAGCTTTACTTCTTGGAGTATTCTAACAACTGCAGACTCTGTTAATGTTTCTCTAGGTAAACTGAAACAAGTTACATTGAAACTAGCCAAAATGTTTTTAAGTGCACATGCTGGAAGGCATACAACACTTATATCTTGTGATAATCCATGCTCTTTTCTATTGATTAAACAGTTATATAGCAAGCAGTGGTGTGGAAAATGGATGGGGAGGGGGGGGGGGGGGGGGGTTCAGAGATTCCCTCCCTCCCCTCTCTACATAGGTAACTCTAGTCTCGCTAGCCAGAATGTGAGGTAAAGGGTCTGGTTGGCAATAGACTAGGGAAAATTATGCCAATGCAATAACATAAAAAATTGCTAAATTCTCATTTGAGCAAATGATATTGCTGTAAGCCATAATCTGACGTGTAATCATTTTTTTGCTTGTGAACTTTTAATGTGTTCTTTCACTAGTATCTGAAGCATCCCTGTTATGCCAGCATTGGCAGTACTCAGCCTTAGAAATTCCCAAGCAGCATATATTGCAGCTAAATCAGCATAGTGTGTGCCCCCCTGTGCCCTGCCCAAGCATTCAATCTGTGGGTCAGTGTCCCCTGGCCACCCACTTCCACCACCCCTGCCCCTGCTCCTTCAAGTGTCTCCTCCTTGAACTCAACTCAATGTGATTTGCAAAATTTTAAACTATGCTATCGAATTCTCATCATCGCTAGCTTTTGTCCATCACTGGTAACCTGACCATTTCTTGACTATTTCAATTTAAAAGCTGAACATAGACCAAAAAGGTGTATGTGTGTGTGTGTGTGTTTGTGTGTGTATGTGTGTATGGAATGGTGTGAAGGCTTAGTAGGCCAAGTAGAAGCAGAAGACTACTTACCCACCTGCCTCTCACTTTTCCTTATTTATTTCTATTTCTTTGCTGCATGTGTAGCTATATGTTCTGTGTAGAGTATTGAGAGTACATGTGTGTCTGTCTTACAGCCAAAGGAGAAATACAATAACAATTGACAGTTTAATACAGAAAGTGTTTTCAAATTTATTGACAGTTTAGTCAACTATATAAAAAAGTAGTTATTCCTGAGAGACTGAGTTGCTTACTTTAATAGCCCGTGGCTGTAAACAGCTGTATTTTCATAGGAATAATTTATATTAGAGCACATTACCTATTATTTCCATGAAAAAATGTGTGCTAATTCCCAATTTAACACTAACAGCACTTCTCTTAATCTTTTATTAATTTCAGTACTGTTCTACTAGAGCAGTGAATGCAAATTGCTCCTAGCTAGTCTACCATATGACATCATTAGATGGACATTTTGCTCCAAATGTTTTCTTTCCTAATATTATCGTGTGCATGTGTGCATTATGGGGGTAAGGTTTTTAAGTGTAGATGTTGCACAATAAAATATATGAAACCAAACAGGTGTAGCTAAACATTTCGTAGCAGTTTTCAGTGTTATTCAGAGTTTACAGTGAATGGTCTGTCAGGATTTTGCCAAGTTCCATAGTTATGCTGTGACTCATCGGTTGTGTCATCATGGGTGGAATCTACGACTTTGGAGGCATATCTTGAATAGTAGTCTTCCACGTATCTGTGGTCGTAAGGTGTCTCTTCTCTTTTTCTGTACTGATACCACTTGATAGCTCTTAGGGCAATGAACAAGAACACAAATCCAAGAAAGACGTTCATACCATAGAAGATGAAACCACAGTCCATGAAATGCCTTGCTTGTTCAAAAATATTAGTGGTGAAAATAATAGTAAAGGAGCATCCCAGTAGGATGAAAATTCCTCTCAGGGCATAGAAAGTTCCTAGTAGAAGACCTTTCATTGGGTATGGGCTTTGAGCAGAGACAAATTCAAGAACAGATATATTGACCAATGGGAAGGCTATCCCAATCAGGATTTCTGGAATTGCAAATAGTGCACTGTGCAAATTCATTCCTTTGCCGCTTTGATCATCTAAATCTTCAAAGAAAAGACACTTTGTCTCGTTATCATTTTGTACAGTGTGATAATTTTGAGCAATTGCTATTAAATGGTACAGCCACATGATTACAACAGCTGCTACCAAAACCATTATCCCCAGTACCAATCGATGAAGTATGCGAGGAAGAAGTCTGGTCAGTTTAGGAAATAAGAAAATAATATAAAATGGAATTATAAGGCAAGAAACTATATTTGAAATATTTCCGGACTCAAATAATATCCATCTTGCTCTGCAAGGTTTTAATTTCTTTCCTCCTCCCCCTAGGTGGATGCCGTACAGTGGGAAAAGACTGGACACTGAAACGTCGTAGAAGAACACGGGGCAGATCATCAGCATCATTGCAACCATTCTAAGAAATGTCTTCACGTCTTCCACCACCTCTACTGAAAATGGTCCACCAAATACAATGTTGGCATAGTCCATCCGTGTGGGCGTCATGTCACCGCAGTATGTTCGGGCACTTCTACGCAGAGGATATTTGTGCTTCGCCACAAACTTCAAAACTTTCAAAACAGCTCCATAAGGATTGTCACACTTAGGTTCACAGTGGAATGAACGCCGTATGTACCAGCAAAGAAACAACAACAGCAAACATATGGCAGCAAAACAGGATGGGGGATAAACGTAGTATTTACGTAATGTTTTGTCCTCACCACAAGCTGTCACAGCTCCCAGGAACCGAGCCATTGATTCTCCTAGAGTGCCAGTCCATACATACCAGTGAAGGAAAAAACTAAGCTCTTGGTTAGAGGCATCTTGAAGCTGGTCTAAGCCAAACTGAATGGCATTGGATTGAAAGCCAGCAAATCCCAGACTCAAGAGTAGAGTACATAGTGTAAAAGCTATAGCATCTGCATTGTGTGGATGTTTAATGGAAACAGATAATGCAATACCAGCACAAAATAAGAGAAATCCTAGGGTAATTTTTACAAAGCTGAAATGGATGATTCTGTATCTTCCTTGCCAAATGTCAGCCAAAAGACCTCCTAAAGGAAATAATATAATCTGAACCACAGCAATCCCTGCGATTCCAGCTACTGCTATCTGTATTCTATGAACTGTACGCAGCTGTGGGTGTAGGTTAGAGCTTACAGAAACTGCTATGATTGCAACTTGCAAAATCCCATAAACCAAACCTACAACAATATTCCAGAGAAGTATCAAAATGGCTGCTCCAGATCTTCGGCACACGCGATGATTCTTCAAGCATGTGGAGAAAGCTTTGCAGCAGCTACTGTCCTTAGAAGTTGCATCAGCATGGAGACTGGCTGGATGCTCATCAGTTGATGTCACAGTGGAAAGTAGAGGTTGAATGACACTATGTTCAACTTCTTGCATCTCTTTCAGTTGTTCTCAAGTGGCACTGGGAGTTGTAGAGTAGCATTCATACACAATACACTCAGTGGATTGTTATTCTGATCCGGTATAGGGTTGTTATTGTAGTATGTTATATCAACAACAGAATCTGCTGTGTCATCAAACTTCATTCTGAAACAGTCAGACTTTATCTAGCTAATATATGTAAGATCTTTTATGAAAACATGGTTTAAGTTGCTTAACTTAAGTGTTGCTGGAGCTATTGTTTCACCCTTTTTATTTATGCTGCAGTAAACTCATGCTATAGTAGTAGTTCAGGACTGGAAAGGCTATTTTCTGGCATAGTATTAGCCAAAAGGTGGGAAGGAGATAATTATCAATGAGATATTCTCTTTTTGAACAGTGTATGTAGAGAAAGATAGGGTCCAATTTCTTGTGATAGCACTATGGAAGAAAACTGAAACAGATTACATTGGCATATGCTGACAAGTGATTTATTAGTTGAGTAAAAATACGTAATAGTATTGTAAACAAATCCCCAGAGAAAGTTTGGGATTGGAAATTGTTTTCTTTAGATAAAGTATCAATTTTTCTTATCAGTCGGTTGAGTTGACAATACAATGTGTGAGGATAAAGCTAAGACAGTATGTATGTGTGGATGGCAAGAATTCAGAGCAAGGAAGTTATATCAGATAATAGAATGCCAGACACTAGGCACATGAAACTACTTTATATAGTCTTTACTTCAGATAGTGGCCGTACATACTATTCCAAAAATAGTGTAAATTGTAATTCACTTACAACCTCAGCCACCTGTCACTGGTTTATTGCTATACATATAAAACAAACTTTCTGTTTGTTTTAAGAGTTTTAAGTTTCTCCACATGATTTCATGTGTAGTTAAACAAGTTTTCAGTCCTGTGAGAGAAATAACCGCATCATGAAGTTTATGCAAAACAAACAAAATGGAGGGAAAATACTTGAGTAATTTGATAATTTAAGGGATTAAACTTGCTTTTATTTTACTTGCATTTGGATATAACACGTAAAACTTTAGCTTTATAAATAAAGAGTAGCTAGCTTCATTATAATATTCATGTATACATATACAAACTTCATCTAATGAATAGTCTCTAGTTAAACTTGTTGTCTGTTAAGTATTGCTAAAATATATGCTTTATGTTATATGCAATGACTTTACTGTTCCACTTCTGATCCAAAAAATATAGTGTTGTAGATCATAGCAAGGAGTAGCAGGACAGCTGTCAACAGAGTAAAACCTGCACAGCAATACAGTCTCAATGTACTGGTGACAGTCGCAAATCTAACACATAACAATTTAGCCTAACTAATTTGAACATCTAGATCTTACTAATGATAGCTAACTACTGCCCTTCGAAATAACTGTGTGCCTATAACGTTTGTGTATGGATTTGCAAGTGACATTCAATGGATCAAAGCTTCCTCAAGCTTAGAGAGAGTTGATAACTAACTTCACAAGTAAGACTTGGTATTGCCTCCTTCTGTCCCTTCACATACATTGAAACTGAAAGTGAGTTTAAAAGCAGAACGTACCAAAGTGCTGGCTAGCGGACCATTCACTGAGCTGTTAGCCTTCCATTGTGAAGGGTGGTATGAAACAGCTATCCCTACGGCAACTAGAAATATTGCCATCAGAGCAAGCTCTATGAGCCTTACCTGAAGAATCATATATAAACATAGTATAATAGATGGACAGCCAAGAAAGTCAAGAAATGTTATATAGCTGTATAGCTAATCTAAATACCATCAGTCTACACTATGAAAACAGTGCAGCAGAAATACTGTTGCTACATTTACTAGCTACATGGCAAGCATCGTGATGAATGGTGGAGAGGTGGAATAAATAGGAATAAAATACACTTTTAATAAAGCTGCAACAAATGTAAATGGAAGAATCGACTGTTCATTTTATCTACTAAAGCCTACACAATTTAAACAACAACAACAAGATATCTTTGAAAGTTTTACTGCAGACAAAATAGTTTTATGTATGCAGGATGGTCATTCGTTGCAGTGTTGTATCTTTAACAACCTAACAGACCAACCAACAAACAAACAGCTAATACTGAACTAAGACATACCAATCACTTACTACAGTGAGGAATATGGAGATGAGCGTGTTCACAAAACCAATTAATGTTCAGAAACCGAATTGCTATGAAAGAAGCCATTATGAGAGTGGTAACGATGGTCATGGCAATGGTCGACCCACACACACTTTTAGTAGTGTGAGCAAGTTCTGATGTGGCCTTCAGTTCTCCACTTGAGATTTCATGATTAACCATCACCAAGGCAACTGCTGCACTCAGAAAGGCAGGCAAACACCCCACCTACAACAACTGTAACATAATATAATACTTCCTTGGGATGAACTTTACCAGTGTTTCCCCCTGAAGTGTGATAAAACATATTATTATTAATTTGATGGAGGAGAACACGGGCCTATTGGCTTACATTAGTGCCTCTGACGGGAGTGTAAATAAGACCAATCAGACGAGTGACACTCTCTGGTATCAAATGAATAACAAATTCATTGTGTGTAGCTATGACTAATGACTCATACAGATTCTAGAAGTTAATGCTCTGTAACTCATTAGGTGCCACTAATGCATCACTAAAATCTTACAGTTATATTACCATCTCACTAATGAAGGCATATCTTGTATGTAATATTCTTTATACCACAAGCAATTCTCATTTCATTTCTTTAATAACTATATACATGCTCTTCACACTCCATTCAAACAGAATATGTTTGTTTTAGACTGGACAACTAATGAAGTGACAGTTTACTGAAGTGGTGATCAGAACAACAAACAGTTGTAGCAAATCATGAAGATACCACAAGCTACTTACCAATGCTATCAATGACCACAAGCTACTTACCAATGCTATCAATGACCACAAGCCACTTACCAATGCTATCAATGACCACAAGCTACTTACCAATGCTATCAATGACCACAAGCTACTTACCAATGCTATCAATGACCACAAGCTACTTACCAATGCTATCAATGACCACAAGCTACTTACCAATGCTATCAATGACCACAAGCTACTTACCAATGCTATCAATGACCACAAGCTACTTACCAATGCTATCAATGACCACAAGCTACTTACCAATGCTATCAATGACCACAAGCTACTTACCAATGCTATCAATGACCACAAGCTACTTACCAATGCTATCAATGACCACAAGCTACTTACCAATGCTATCAATGACCACAAGCTACTTACCAATGCTATCAATGACCACAAGCTACTTACCAATGCTATCAATGACCACAAGCTACTTACCAATGCTATCAATGACTACAAGCTACTTACCAATGCTATCAATGACCACAAGCTACTTACCAATGCTATCAATGACCACAAGCTACTTACCAATGCTATCAATGACCACAAGCTACTTACTAATGCTATCAATGACCACAAGCTACTTACCAATGCTATCAATGACCACAAGCTACTTACCAGATCAATGACCACAAGCTACTTACCAATGCTATCAATGACCACAAGCCACTTACCAATGCTATCAATGACCACAAGCTACTTACCAATGCTATCAATGACCACAAGCTACTTACCAGATCAATGACCACAAGCTACTTACCAATGCTATCAATGACCACAAGCTCTTACTAATGCCTATCAATGACCACAATCCTACTTACCAATGCTATCATGACCACAACTACTTACAATGCGAATCATGACCACAAAGCCCACTTACCAATGCATCATGACTAACAAGCTACTTACCAATGCTATCAATGACCACAACTACGTACCAATGCTATCAATGACCCAAGCTACTTACCAATTCTATCATGACCCACAAGCTCTTACCAATGCTATCAGTGACCACAAGCTACTTACTAAATTGCTCTCATGCCCACAACTACTTACCAATGCCTATCAATGACTCAAGCTACTTACAATGCTATCATGACCACAGCTACCTTACCATGGGGCTATCAATGACCAACAGCTACTTACCAATTGCTAATGACCACAGCTCCTTACCAATGCTATCATGCCCACAAGCTACTTACCAATGCTATCAATGACCAAAGCTACTTACCAATTTCTATCAAACCAATGGCCTATCAATGAACCACAACTACTACCAAGCTAATCAATGACTACAAGCTACTTACCAATTCTATCAATGACCATCAAGCCACTTACCAATGGCTATCAATGACCATAATTTACTTCCAATGCTATCATGACCACAACTACTTACCAATGCTATCATGACCACAACTACTTACCACCAGATCAACGCCCACAGCTACGTACCAGCAATGACCCAAGCACAAGCTACTTACCATGCTATCACATGACTACAGCGACTTACCAATGCTATCAATGAACCACAAGCTTCTTACCAATAGCTATCATGACCCACAAGCTACTTACCATGCTATCAAATGACACAAGCTACTTACCAATGCTATCAATGACCACAAGCTACTTACCAATGCTATCAATGACCACAAGCCACTTACCAATGCTATCAATGACCACAAGCTACTTACCAATGCTATCAATGACTACAAGCTACTTACCAATGCTATCAATGACCACAAGCTACTTACTAATGCTATCAATGACCACAAGCTACTTACCAATGCTATCAATGACCACAAGCTACTTACCAATGCTATCAATGACCACAAGCTACTTACCAATGCTATCAATGACCACAAGCTACTTACCAATGCTATCAATGACCACAAGCTACTTACTAATGCTATCAATGACCACAAGCTACACCTTAACCAATTTGCGATCAATGCCCTCCATATACACGCTACTTAACCAATGCGATCCCCCCCCCCCCATGACCACAAGCTACTTACCAATGCATCAATGACCACAACCCACTTACCAATTCTTATCAATGACCAAAGCACTTACCAAATGCAATCCAATGCACTACCCAAGCTACTTACCAAGTGCTAGCAGGAAACCACAAGCTACTTACCACTTGCTTATCAATGACCACAAGCCACTTTACCAATGCTATCAATGACCACAAGCTACTTACCAATGCTATCAATGACTACAAGCTACTTACCAATGCTATCAATGACTACAAGCTACTTACCAATGCTATCAATGACCACAAGCTACTTACCAATGCTATCAATGACCACAAGCTACTTACCAATGCTATCAATGACTACAAGCTACTTACCAATGCTATCAATGACCACAAGCTACTTACCAATGCTATCAATGACCACAAGCTACTTACCAATGCTATCAATGACCACAAGCTACTTACCAATGCTGTCAATGACCACAAGCTACTTACCAATGCTATCAGTGACCACAAGCTACTTACCAATGCTATCAATGACCACAAGCTACTTACCAATGCTATCAATGACCACAAGCTACTTACCAATGCTATCAATGACCACAAGCTACTTACTAATGCTATCAATGACCACAAGCTACTTACCAATGCTATCAATGACCACAAGCTACTTACCAGATCAATGACCACAAGCTACTTACCAACGCTATCAATGACCACAAGCTACTTACCAATGCTATCAATGACTCAAGCTTACTTACCAAGCTAATCAATGACCACAGCTACTTAAACACTGCTTAATCATGACTACAGCTACTTTACCACTGCTATCAATGACCACAAGCTACTTACTTTCCATGCTATCAATGACCACAAGCACCTTACCAATGCTATCCATGACCACAAGCTACTTACCAATCTATCAGTTGACTACAAGCCTACTTTACAATGCTATCAATGTACCACACGCTACTTTACCAAGCCTATCAGTGACCCACGAAATCTACTTACTAATGCTACATGACCACTGCCTACTTACCAATTGCTATCAATGACCACAACTCCTACCAATTGCTCTCACTGACCACAACAAGCTACTTACTAATTGCCTACAATGACCACAAAAACGGTCGAACTCCTTACCAATGCTATCAATTACCACAAGCTCTTACCAATGCCTAATCAATGACTACAAGCTACTTACCATGCTATCAATGACACTACAAAGCTATTACCAATGCTATCAATGACCACAAGCTACTTACCAATGCTATCAATGACCACAAGCTACTTACCAATGCTATCAATGACCACAAGCTACTTACCAATGCTATCAATGACCACAAGCTACTTACTAATGCTATCAATGACCACAAGCTACTTACCAATGCTATCAATGACCACAAGCTACTTACCAATGCTATCAATGACCACAAGCTACTTACCAATGCTATCAATGACCACAAGCTACTTACCAATGCTATCAATGACCACAAGCTACTTACCAATGCTATCAATGACCACAAGCTACTTACCAATGCTATCAATGACCACAAGCTACTTACCAATGCTATCAATGACCACAAGCTACTTACCAATGCTATCAATGACCACAAGCTACTTACCAATGCTATCAATGACCACAAGCTACTTACCAATGCTATCAATGACCACAAGCCACTTACCAATGCTATCAATGACCACAAGCTACTTACCAATGCTATCAATGACCACAAGCCACTTACCAATGCTATCAATGACCACAAGCTACTTACCAATGCTATCAATGACCACAAGCTACTTACCAATGCTATCAATGACCACAAGCTACTTACCAATGCTATCAATGACTACAAGCTACTTACCAATGCTATCAATGACTACAAGCTACTTACCAATGCTATCAATGACCACAAGCTACTTACCAATGCTATCAATGACCACAAGCTACTTACCAATGCTATCAATGACCACAAGCTACTTACTAATGCTATCAATGACCACAAGCTACTTACCAATGCTATCAGTGACCACAAGCTACTTACCAGATCAATGACCACAAGCCACTTACCAATGCTATCAATGACCACAAGCTACTTACCAATGCTATCAATGACCACAAGCTACTTACCAATGCTATCAATGACCACAAGCTACTTACCAATGCTATCAGTGACCACAAGCCACTTACCAATGCTATCAATGACCACAAGCTACTTACCAATGCTATCAATGACCACAAGCTACTTACCAATGCTATCAATGACCACAAGCTACTTACCAATGCTATCAATGACCACAAGCCACTTACCAATGCTATCAATGACCACAAGCCACTTACCAATGCTATCAATGACTACAAGCTACTTACCAATGCTTATATGAAAACCCATAAGTACTTACCAATGCTATCAAATGAACCACAAGCCCACTTACCAATGCTATCAATGACCACAACAACTTACCACATGCATCAATGAACACAAGCTTACGTACCATGCTATCATGACCACACTAAGCACCTTACCAATGCTATCATGACCACAAGCACACTTACAATGCGATCAAATGACCACAAGCTACTTACTAATTCTATCATGACCACAAGCTACTCACAATGCTATCAGGAATGACCACAAGCTACTTACCAATGCTGTCAAGAACCCACAAGCTACTTTTAACCAATGCTATCAATGACCACAAAGCTTACTTAACCAATGCATCAATGACCCCACAAGCCCGTTCCAATCTTCAAATGGCCACAAGCTTACTTACCAATCTATCACAATGACCACAAGCTTACTTTAACCAATGCTATCAATGACTACAAAGCCTACTTAACCAATGCTATCAATGACCTACAAGCTACTTACCAATGCTATCAATGACCACAAGCTACTTACCAATGCTATCAATGACCACAAGCCACTTACCAATGCTATCAATGACCACAAGCCACTTACCAATGCTATCAATGACTACAAGCTACTTACCAATGCTATCAATGACCACAAGCCACTTACCAATGCTATCAATGACCACAAGCTACTTACCAATGCTATCAATGACCACAAGCCACTTACCAATGCTATCAATGACCACAAGCCACTTACCAATGCTATCAATGACTACAAGCTACTTACCAATGCTATCAATGACCACAAGCCACTTACCAATGCTATCAATGACCACAAGGCTATCTTGAGACTGCCTTGCCAAAAACTGACAATTGCTTTGTTAGGATTGGCCTTGACAATCCCTCCACCAAAACCTCCAAGGGTTCCACGGCTTGTCGCCATCTCAATAGTTATCACCAGCAGCTATTAGATGATTGTGTTGTTGTTTTTTCTTATTTATTGCAATCTGTCTTCTTATCTATTATGTACCTGCTTATTATAACTCAAAGCATTTATCTGAATGTATACTCTACAAAACTAGTGTCTGGACTAATCAACTGCCCAGATTGTAACACTGGAGTCATATGGGAAGTCAAGCAGTTCCTCCAAAGAGCTCCTACATTATCCAACCAACATAATTTCCTGATAGCAAATTGCACCAATGAGATGATAGTTCAGAGTTCAAAGCTAATCATCGTATGTGCTAGTCTATACTCTATATTAAAGCAGCTGGCTATAGATGTATCATTGTTGGATCATCTAGTTGTCTTCCATAAATCAGTTGCTATGACAACAATATTCTCAAATACAGAATTCCTTATTATCTGCTAGTATAGCTATAGGAGAAAAAAGCACGTGTCATATATCTGTGGCTACTTCAGTTGGTAGGCATGATTTAGAACGTAATAAGTGCAACACAATTTCCCATCAAAAATACTCACAGGCACACAACACACTGAATGTGCAGCATCTATATATTAATACGCTTGTGTGTCAGTAACGACGACGACGGCGTGTGTATTCATGAATAATTCATGAGCTTGGTAGGTTTGGTACATACTACAGCTAGTATCGTCTCTTTACTGTGGGTAAAGTGTCGTCACATTCAGTAGAACGTGCTGGTTATTTCTAAAAAGCGGGTGCTGTAACGCAATATCCGGTCCCGTGCAATAATTGCTCCGGCCGCGGATCTGTTATAGGCGTCATAAGTGATCCGCCCACGCCATATCTTATCCACCCTCGTGGCGGAAATATCCTAGTGGCTTGGAAGAAATGATGGAGGACGAAAGTGACAAAAGATCTGAGAAGAAGGAGGTTGATCTAGTTGAGGCTGTTCAACGGTACTTATCTGATGGTTCCTATCCTACTCTATCAAGTTTGAATTTAAAAAGGGCTATTCGGAACAAGGCCAAGAAATTTAAATTGAGAAGGGGAGAACTGTATTATATGAATGTAAAAAGAGGAAGAGGTAGTGGAAAGGTAAGTATGTTTCAGGGATTTTCCGCAAAAGTTCGTGAAGATAAAGTGGTCTTGCTAAGCCAGATGAAAAAGCTTAATTTTCATAAATTCATGGATGCAAAAGTAAGTGTAATGAGTGTAAATGAACCCACTTAAAGCTTCAGGGACTCACAATAGACATTTTACACTTCAATGCTGGGACGGGACAGCGATGATAAATCCGGAACTGTCCCGGACGTTTCAGGATGGTTGCAACTATGTATCAGCAGTGCAGCTCATCCACACTAATAAGACTTTTAAAAGCGTATGGTACATTTGGCAAATATAAATTAATTTTTTTTAGCCTAATCTTTTGACTGGCTACACATATTAATTGAGATGCATGAGTTTGAATTGATGTTGTTGTTCTTATAGTTATTACTACTAGGTACGCTCGAACAGCACCATTGTGGCAAGCGAGCTACCTGGCAGTTACACCCTACAAGCCATTACTACCTTTGTTTGTGATAGCAATACTAATTTTTTACAACAATTCTCTGCTCTCCTGTCTCATTCCTTATTCTTTTAGCTTGTGGTGGTAGCATCTACTCCAGTTCAATTATGAAAATAGTTATCGTTTAGCAATACCCTTGCGCATGCGAGCTGCGTTTTCCTGACCTGACGTATGTTCTTGTCTTGAAATTCTTATCGTTTCAAATTTTGGGAATTATAATTATAAATATGAGTGCTGTGTGTGACGTGACTAAGCAAAGGGCTTGGCTAAAGAGTATTTGATATTCTTTATTGAATTGTGTAATGATGACTCCAAACTTTCTCTTTTTTGAATTCCTGGATATTCATGATTGCAATAGATGCAGTGTTAGTTATGATGTTATAATTGTAGGACCCTGTGGAAGTAAAATATATCCGTAGCAGAGATGAACAACAAACGATTACAAAGTCCTGTCATGTGGATCCCACATCAGGACATTTGGGGATAAAGAAAACTTTATCAAGAATTACGGAGAGATTTATGTGGCCAGGGGTGACCAAAGATGTAGAAATGTTGGTGAGTACTTAAAATAGTTTTGTTCATGACAAAATTGATTATATTGTGCATAGATAAGAAATTGCGATACTTGTCAAAGATGTAACCGGAAAATGACAGTAGATGCTCCAGAGCTTCACCCTATACCAGTACATTCTCCATGGTATCATCTTGGAATTGATTTCGTGGGACCAGTTGCACAGTCAACCAATGGTAATCGTTACATACTCACCATTAGTGATTACTTTACCAAGTGGGTAGAAGCTGTGGCATTACCGTCCAAACATGCATCTGGTATTGCTAATAGTTTGTTTAAGGTGAGTTATTTACTTAACAGCTACTTTGTATGTTTTGGTATTTATTATGTACCAGGGCCTAATTTACTAAAATGCATTACAGTTAACGAAATGTGGCTCAGGCAATATTTTTGCTTATAACCTGTGCTCTTAATTTGGGGTATTACGTTCACCCCCACCCACTTTAAATTAAGAAGATGTATAGTATTTCATAAAAGTTATCTAACAATTATCTTTAACAAATATGCATATATTTACCATGAAATATCATCACTTGTGAAATCCAAGCAACAGAAGAACCTTTGTAATACTTTAGGCTATTAAAATATAATTTCTTTTTGCAAATGTATGTGACAGATATTCATGAGAATGGGGATTCCTCGGATCTGAGTTTCGTAATCAACTCAACACTGAATTAAACCAGGTCTTGGGTATAAAACACCACTTAACAACGGCTTACCATCCTCAGGTAATATTGATCATTAGCTTTAATTATATAATATAATGTTGTACGATAATTAATATAGGCCAATGGGTTGGATGAACGCTTTAATCAGACACTGCAATGTATGCTTGTCAAATTTGCCCAAAGTAAGAAGGAAGATTGTGATCTATTTTTAGACACTAGCGTATTTGCATACAACACATCCCGCCATGATTCTACTATCTATACACCATTTGAGTTGATGTTTGGACGTCGGTACTATTTGCCCATAGATGTTAATACAAGAAATTGCAATCTTGAGGATTTTTTGAAAGAATACCAGAAAGAAGACAGAGTCAAAAATATTGACCGTTTAACAAAAATTCGCAGTGTTACTCTGGAGAAAGCAAAAATTAATATAAAAAAGGCTCAGGAAAGCAAAAGTATCATTATGACTTGAAACATGCAACGTCAAATGTTTATAAAATTGGAGCTAAAGTATTACTAAAAGATTTATTGAGAAAGAAAAGAAAAGGTGGTAAACTAGATACTAAATGGTTGGGCCCATTTGTCATTAGAAAAAATTTGGGGAAAGGATTGTATTACATATGTGACGACAGAAACATGAAGTCATGTTGGAAAAGAGTTCATGGTACTCACTTGAAATTATATCACTCAATGGCTTCAGACAGTAAAGAGAGGGAATCGTTCCAAGTTGATCCCCCAGATCGTAGTTTGTCAGAGGAGTTATCATTTCGTAATTTTGTCTCCAATTCATCTAGCTTGGAATCTGAATGCCAACCATCTGATGAGCTGACAAGTACACCGATAAAGTGTTCTACTGTAATTCCATTGTCATCTACTATATCACCTATTAAAGAGTCGTGTGAAAAAATCGTATCCCCTTCAGTTACAGACCTATCATCCCAGAGTAACCATGTTGATGACATCAACATGGATACATATTCAGTATCCAAGTCATTTTTACATAGCAGTAACATCTCTGTGGAGTTAACTGACCAATTTGTTTCAGAACAATTAAAATTCCCTTATCAAAGCGGTTCCAAGCTGAACCCAATTGTTGCAGACAAAGTTAAAGAAAATTTGATTCAGTATTGGTCTAGTGATCTGGGATTGACTATGGATGACTATGTTATGATTGAAGATGGAGAGTGGTTGACAGATAGCCACGTTAATGCGTTTAGTAAGCTTGTGTTAAACGCATTTCCAAAACAAAATGGATTTCAAAACCCATTAATTTTATCCCAATTCCAGAATTTTAATTATTCCAGTCAGGAGTTCGTTCAGATATTAAATGTGTCTAATAGCCACTGGATATGTGTATCTAATTTTTTTTGTCCCCAGGATGTTGTCGAAGTTTATGATAGTTTACCGTCTCTTTCCAAAAATTCTTGGTGTGTTTTCAAACAGGTAGCAAAGATATTGAAAACCAAAGCAAATAGTTTTGAAATTAGGTATGTGGACGTACAAAGGCAAATGGGAGGAAGTGATTGTTGTCTTTTTTCTATGGCCTTTGCACTTTCTCTGTGCTTGAAACAAGACCCACATGCAATTAGCTATTCACAAGGGAAAATGCGATCTCATTTAGTTGAGATATTTGAGAAAAAATCTGTTCTGCCCTTTTCTCAACCTGAGCGCCCAAAAAGGACGAAGAAAGGAAGAATTCTTTTCCAGAAGAAAATTGATATCCATTGCATCTGTAGGATGCCGTGGAATAAAAATGAATCTGAAAATGGCTTGTTGGTGTGTTGTAATTATTGTAACTAATGGTATCATCAGAAATGCATGAATATACCAGAAAAAGTTATTCAATGCAGTGCCAGTTCTTTTTGTTGTGATGGCTGCAAATAACCAGTTTAGTTAACTTAACATCAATTGTAGTCATATAACAGTGCTCTTTCACTTTCATGAAACATGACATGTATGCATATTTTATATTGGCAGAATTAAAGTTATTTATATATAGTAGGGAGTGTTAAAATTGCTCTGGCTAATTATTCCAGGAATAATTTGGGAATGATAGGTGTCCTTTAGTTTCAGAGAATAATATGTGAATAACAGGCACTATTTCCAGAAATAATCCTGGTGACATTTCTTTGTTGGTATCGACTATTATGCTATGTGAATTGTAAATTGTGTTATTTTATAATCCCATCAACAGCTGATTAGCAAGTACACACACATCTAGGCATATACAATCAATTTTCTTTGAAATGTCCTAATTCAGACTTTATATGCAGCAGCTAAAAGAGTACTCTGTAGCCACAATTTAATAATATAAGAAGTTTACTACCAAAATAAGTTCTGAATGGGATTTTATTTAGACTTTCTTGTATAGGACAAAATTTCACAAAAAGCAAAATGAAATCTTTACCAGAGACATACACTCTTGTGCAACCAGCAGCTTTTCCCAGTGATAATCCTATCCCCTCACCAACAGTAGCACCTATGGTTCCAGGGAATGGAATAATATGTCAGAATGATCTTCACACTGCATGGCTCAACAAAGTGAGTGATCTCATACAGAAGGAAGAAACAGATGTCAAGGATAACCTTTCTTGGTCTGCTCATTTTGCCAGATTACAGAAAGCAGTATCTTGTTCACCAGCAATTACTGGACTTCTTCCACTCTTCCGAGATAGTGCACATTCCGTATCAATGGTCACGCATGGCATGAATTTAATTCAGAGGGCTACTGAGCATGTCACATGGCCAGGTACCAGTCATTACTGTAGATCAGCCATTATATGCCATTGCCAAGAAGATACAATAGACCTGGCCAATAATGTATGGTGAGAGCATGTTTGTAGTAATGTTAGGTTGACTTCACATTGAGATGTCCTTTCTCAGACTCATTGGAGACTGGTTGGCTGGTAGTGGATGGGCGGAGACAATTGCCGCAGCTAATGTCACCACTGAAGGAAGAGTGGATGGTCTATTGAAGGGCTCACATGTTACCAGAGGTCAATGGGCACATCAAGTTTCAGCAGCAGCTCTGTATGTTTTTACAAAAACATGCTTATGCTGCATACAAGGAAGAGCTGACATCAGAGGACACTCTTGATTTTGATGACTGGTGCAATCATATGCAAGTCAGCCATCCACAGTTTAACTACAGCAAAGTCATGAAGCTTCAGCTTCTCTTCCTTCAGTTCTTGAGATCACAGCGAGAAGCAAATTTTCAATTATATATAGAAGCATTGGGCAAGATAATTCCTTGGATGTTTGCCATGGACCATATCCACTATGCGAGGTGGCTCACTATTCATGTGATAGATCTGCTGCAGCTTCAAAGTCGATGTCCAGAAATATATGAAGATTATGTAAAGGGGAGGTTTGTTACTCAGAAAACATCTCACAAGTTTTCATGTTTGGCCCATGATCAAATTCATGAGCAACAAAACTCTATAGATAATGGTGATGCTGGGATCATAGGAATAAGTTAAAATGAAGCAGCACTGAAACGCTGGATGGTCTCAGGTCCAGTGAATGTGAAGTGAAGAGTAGAAAAAAAACGAATCAACAGCGATCTTCATCATAAGCCCATACCAAGTATACAGAAATCGTTTTTTTCCCATACTAAATATCTTGTGAATGCAATTGAGGAAATGGGAAACCCATTTTCAGATGATAGTTCAGACTTGGTAACCTTGCATACCAACGTTATCATGCCAGAGAAAGTAGTTTATGCTATCAAAACAGCTAAAGAAATGGGAGCTGAACAGTACCAAGCATTCACTGAAGAGCGACTGGGTGGAACATCAAAATCTCTCTATGACACCATTCCCAAGAACAATTGGCCTTTGTTTAAGTCGGGACAGAAGAAAAATACTAGAAGCAGTACTAAAAATACTACTATGAAAAGTGATGTTCGGTTATTCTCTAGAATGTACATATCATGTCAATCAAGAGAGAGAGAACTGGATTTTTTCTTTGAGCATGAGAATCATCCATGGCCACCTGCACTTGCTGATAATAATTCATTACGTCAGTTGAGCAGCACTGAACAATCAACAACACTCATTAAATAATGGAGTCATAAAACCCATTAAACACTCTTTTTAATGTATTTGATTTTCACATATGCTGACTCATGTTTTTTGTTCTTGGTTTTGGTTGGGTGCTCTCTTTTTTTTTGAGAGTGTCAGGTTTTGAAAATGAGAAAAACTCTATAGCTGAATAACCAGAGTTTCAGTACTTGCGACACTAACAAGGGCAACAAGTCAGATCTAATAAAATGCTCGGAAGGATTGGCAGGACAACCAGTTGATACACCACTTTCAGACATTAAAATAATTGACGGAGCTGCACTGGTACACACACTGAACCCAAAAAGATCCAGTGTGATGGTGAAAACATTCCAAGACTATTCAGAGCATATATTTCTTCCACATATTGCTAGACAATTGCAGTGTGTAAAACGGTTGGATGTTGTGTGGGATGTCTACACAGCAGGAAGCATTAAATCATATGCGCGAGAATGTCGTGGTTCTGGTGATTCTTTACGTGTAGCCCCTAGTACGTAACTTCCTATAAATTGGAAGACCTTTCTCAGTGTGGATTCCAACAAAACAGGTTTGTTCAATTTTCTTGCTTGCAAATTGAAATTTTTTAGTGTACCAAATTGCAAGCTGCTCATCACAACCTATGAAGACAGAGTTCTGTCCAACCCACAATCTGATGTGTCACAACTAGAACCACGTACACAAGATGAGGCAGATGGGAGAATGTTACTGCATGCTGCTCATGTTTATAAGCATGGAAAATTATAATTCAAGCCACTGACACAGATGTAGTTGTGCTGGCCATTAGAACGGCAGCTATACTCCAGGACTGTAAAATCTAGATAGCCTTTGGCCATGGAAAAACTTTCCGGTTCATCTCTGCACATGACATTGCAGCTGCATTAGGTAGTGAAAGATCCCGAAGGCTACTATTTTTACACGCTTTTTCTGGCTGTGACACAGTCTCAGCATTTAGTGGGATTGATAAAAGAACTGCATGGGAATTATGGCATAACTGATACTGAAATGAACATTTTGGAAAGGTTTGTCGTACTGTTGTACATGTGTACATCACCTTTGCAGAGTGTCAACGAGGCACGAAAAAAACTTTTTGCTAGTGGCAATCGACAGATAGAAAATATTCCCCCAACCAGAGCTGCATTATTTCAGCATGCCAAACGTGCGTTATTTCAGGCAGGACACATCTGGGGCAAAACTCTTGTGGTAAGTTACAAAGTACCTTCTCCTACAGATTGGGCTGGTTGAAAGGAGGAGATACCTGGGTACCAAAATGGAGCACACTACCTGAAGCATCCAAAGCTTGTCGTGAACGTGTGAAATGTACCTGTAAGAACAACAACTGTACTGGCAGGTGCAAATGCTATAAACTAACTTACCATGCACACAGTTGTGCTCTTGTGGTGGGCAATGTGCATAGCTAATACAGTTAAAAAAATTGAAGTTCATTTTTTGGTTTCATACACAATGCAAACTGTTAATATTGATTATATTCAACTTTATTCTGTAAATATCATATACATAATATTTAAACAAACAAATTTAAATACTGAAAATATGGTATTAGGTGGAAAGATCCCAAAAATGTTTAATGATAATTTAGGTAATTAAATTTGATAATAAATTAATGTTCAGTTCAATTTTTCCACAGGTTACATTCTCAGTATGACTTGCTTCCCTTTATTTTTGGATTCAGCATATTTTAAAGCCTCCTTGTACCAATTTTCACGCTTTCTGCCGGAAGTGCACATCTTTTCACAAATCTGCCTCGCTATTAAGTTGATACTGTTGAATGTTTTAGCTAGTTTGGTAAGAACTTCTGAGGGGGGTAGTTATATAGCAGTTATCTGTATTTGATCCCCATTGGATATTATATTATAGCAGCATGGGAATGTTTATGCTGGATTGCCTATGGCTGCTATAACTTATCCCTGAGTCAGGATATATTATGGCAGCATGGGAATGTTTATGGCAGCTATAACAGTTCCCACTGGATTGCCTATGGCTGCTATAACTTATCCCTGGGTCAGTTATGGTGACCACAACTGATCCCCTAGGATATGTTATGGATGGGATAGGTTATTGTGTGACAGTGCAATTGAGACGATGGAAAAGGCGGCGTAGGTATCAAAAAGGAAGGCGAAAGTACGGAAGAGAAGGTAAAAGGAGATTAATTGTAACTGAAAAGCGGATGGAATCGGCGAGGTAAGGCGGTGTAGGTTTAAAATGGAAGGGAAGAGAAGGCAAAAAGGCCAGCGATTAATTATAACTAAAAAACAGATGGAATAGACGAGTAAAGGCGGGGTTTAGTTTTCAAAAAAAAAGGCTAAAGTGCAAAGTAGAAGACAAAAGTTTCTCAAAGTCGGACAGAAATGCAGGAGAGATAGACAAAGGAAAAAGGGGCGCCATGACTCAAAAAGAAGAGCTGAAGATAGGAGTGGTGGGATAGAAGAAAAGCTGTTCAGAAAAAAGAGAGCAGAGGAAACTTATGTAACCTTAACCAATGGTAGAGAATGACAATTGAGCAAGATAACTTGTGCTACTGCATTCTTACTTTGCAATCCTTGCTAGTATCTATAAATATGCATTAACTTAATTAAACTACAATAATTCTATAATTCTTATGAGCTTTAATTACAATAATTCTGATGAAAAGTCTGATACCATTTTAAACAAAGTCTATTGTATCATAAAAAGTCCATATTATCACAAATAATAATAATTGCCCAAATTATATTTAGCTATATAGCAATAAATGGGAAAAGCAATAAATACCAGAACACTATCTGCTTAATATGAAAGATGATGAAAAGTTTGATTTAATGTTCACAAAGTATACTCAATTATCCCAGGATTGCTTCCTTGATGGTGTACTTCACAACTTTATCATTCCACTCCTTGCACAAGTACATGGCATCCCAAATTACAGAGAACAGCATAAGAATGGCTGCCAGAAAACTGAATGCCTATAATATAATACACAAACAAACCAGGTAACTTGGACCACACCCACTCTGTCTCACCCTCCCAACAAAGTTTTTTAAAATAAGCATAAGGATGAATGTACCAATATACAGGGCAGTATACTAACAAGCCTATAGGAATTTGATAGTTTTTGGGGTGGTTGCTGTACAAGCCATTTTATAGCATGTTTCCAGACCCTTCCCTCTAAAGCGGTTAGCAGTTGGTAAAGGGTCTGTACATGAGAGACAAAGGAAAATTTGGGCACAGACACTGTGTAGCATAGAGATATTGATAGTTATGCATTTAAAACACATGTTGATCACTTCTTAATGTGTGTTTTGGGAACTTGTGGAACTACACCTACCACAAACTATCTGTAAATGGCTACGATGCCAAAGTGAGTGGCAATGCCTTATAGATACATGCTATAAAACATTAAAGCAGCAGCAGCAAAAAAGAAAAAAAAGAAAAAAAGAACAGCAACAAACAAAAGAAAAAACCTAGTTATCAAACCATTAGCTACTTACTCAGGGGTGGGGGAAGCAAATGGATTTTGGCCAGGCCATGTAGTATTTATTGTGCAGCTAATAAACAACACAATTATATATTATAATAAATCATGATTACAACAAAAAAAAAGCTACTACAATAAAATCATGACTTGAATTATTCGAACAGTCCAAAATGTTTGCGTCGATCATCATTGGAAGTAATAAACTCTGAAGCACTTTAATGCACAATTCACTAAGTTGTTTTGCTTCAACAGCTGGCATGTATGTGGCTTGCATACTTTTGCTAAGGTTATCAGAATGTTTGAGTAGACGTTCTGCAAGAATGAGACAAAATAAGAAACGAAACTCCTTCATTTTTGCTGCCACTCCATTAATTTGAGCCTTCACATCTGATAGCCCTTGCCGAGCAAGAAAAATAACATTTTGTAACACCTTTTGAAGGTAAGCACGATTTTTTTCTTTCTCTTTTTTAATCTCACTCAATAATAGCTCACCAACATCTCCCATAGATTTTGAGGTAATCTCGATGCTATGCCTATGGACTTGACTGTTTTCATGCTTTGAAAACCCACCATGTTTTCCACTTACGTCTTTCCAGTTTGTATATCCTCGAGATAAAAAGGCTTCTTCACCCTTGCTAGCACAGGCCTTGAGCATCCCAAGTCTTTTGGCTTTTAGGCAAGTGAAGCAAAAGACACAGTCATTTGCTTGGTCATAATGGATCCATGGCCATCTCTTGTACCATGATGACTGGAAAGCACGGAATACTGGTGATTTCAGTCCAAACTTTCTTCTAGGATATGAAGGGAGAACTGGCTGGTTTGGATTTTCTCCAAGACTGACAGTATCTGATGACTTTGTACTACTGGTAGCCTCTACAGATGCCATTTTAAGACCAGCTGCAACTACAGCAGTTATGCTGGCATTAACCACAGGAGTCATTAGACAGAAAAGTGTAAAAGTAATGAGGCCACGTCCAGTGACATGGTGTGCAGATCTGTATGAAAGGGATGCAAAATATTGGCCAGGCCATGGCCTGGCCTGCCCCCCCAGTTCCCCCAGGCCTGTTACTATAAAACTGTCCATTCTTAGATTAGTTCCACATTACAAGAATTTGTCCTACTCAATAAATGCTGCCAACCCTTTACCAAACAATTGTACCTGTTTTTTATGAACTTTTTCAAATAATTATACATAGTTAAGCTATCTCACAGAATGACATGTCTGACTCACAGCTGCACTGGATAGAGAATTTCCAGTAATGTTTCCTACACCCCACTCTGCTGCATAGTACGCTGAGACCACACCCCCAGCCAGATGTCCGAGGAGCAATACTATGTTGATTATGATCACCTGGAAACATAAATAAAAAATAAATATGATCAGAAACAAAATTAAAAAAACTGGCTCAAACAGACTTAAGCTCAAATTAGTAGTCCCACAGAAAATATATTCCAGTTGTGTCTTTCAACATTTTATCTTTTGCAAATTTAACTGTTAACATTATGGAAAATATTGAGACAAAGATTTCTTTATAGTTGAGAGTAGACTGTAACAAATCAGTGTTCCTTAAAAAAACTATAAATAAACAATTAAAAAAAAGCATTGTGTTTTAAGATGCAATTAGGCAGTGCAATCATAAGCTGTTGCCATGGCAACACTGTCTACTCCTCAAATACATTTACACAATCCTGCACTATATCAATGAAAGGTTGTTCTAAGGTTTTCTTGTAGTTTTCTGTTAAGACCAAGTCAAGGGACAGTTCAAATGTAGAGTTACACTTACTGCCCAGTTCTTTGGCTCCCATTACTACCATCAGAAACCTCACAGGGTTTAGGGCTTAGCTTCAGTGAATCAACCATGCTCGTAAACAACTGATGAGTAGATCACTGTCAGCAAACGGTATGGCAAATTCATGTAGCACAAAGCCTTTGAACATCAGATGTTTGGTGACAGTGAGTTTCTCATTTATTCTTACAAGGAGCTCACTTGCCAATTAAACTCTATGATCAGCAAGAATTGAAGAAGACAAAATAAGCAAGAGAGAAATGTACACAATAACATTCCTTTCCCGCCCACGTGCTAATTTAGCCAATCACACATGCACACACGGTCTCATATGTTGAATTACAAACAAACATATTTATTTGTTAACTCACAATGGAAAGGAAAGCTTTGATGAATAGATTAAGAGCTCCAATGTTGCATACTCGCAGCACGATGAACACGCTGAGTAAGACTGCAGTGAGGACAGAAACAGCGATCACTAGCCCACAGGACCCTCTTGTTCCCATGACCACCTCAGACACGGGATTCAGCAAACCATCAGATACTAAACTCTCTTCCTCTGCCAGAGCTATGACTGCTGATATAAGTGCAGGAACACAGCCAAACTGTAGCAATACAGTACTGATGTACATGGAATCCACTAAAATCAATTAATTTTCTATTCACCTACCAAACAGAGTGTTGATAGTGACTATAAATTATATTGCCATCCTACTATTAATTTGAGGACTTGATAGTGGTTGGACCCTGGCCAAAGTGGCCAGACTGTCTACACATCCGGCCCATGCTACAGGATCCTCTCACCAATTGTTAGAAGCTAGATTAATTGCTTGTAAAATAAAGTTAGATACGTTGAAATACCTTCCACGATTACAGATTATATATTGGCCTTGATTATGTGTAAAAATACCACATATAAAACTCCAAGAAAATAATGTTTCAAAGAATTTTCTGATTCCTCTTAAACAAATGACATGGTATTATTTAATGACATTAGTCCCTCTCCCTGTAGTTTATGGATACTTAAATTAGAAATTTGCATGTTATTACCAC